>Ga0065711_1000642_pt1 | contig 59040 bp, 30 predicted proteins | sample Hoacrofraction12_FD_59098 | JGI IMG/M metagenome (GOLD analysis project Ga0065711, IMG submission 59098) | Hoatzin crop microbial communities from Cojedes, Venezuela - Epithelial fraction 12 v2 (version 2) | ecosystem: Host-associated > Birds > Digestive system > Esophagus > Crop | place... | reverse complement strand
GAACAGGCTGCCCAGGGAGGTTGTGGAGTCTCCTTCTCTGGAGATATTCAAGACCCGCCTGGACAAGGTCCTCTGCAGCCTGCTGTAGTTGACCCTGCTTTGGCAGGAGGGCTGGACTAGATGACCCACAGAGGTCCCTTCCAACCCCTACCATTCTGTGATTCTGTAATACAAAGTGGCTGTTTCGTGGGCGTTTCATCCTTCTGCTCATGTAGAAGCGCAGACTTCATTAGTTGTACTCTAACTTGAAGTGCTGTGTCTGGAAATAACCTGGCCTGTGGGGACTTAGTTCTTTTAATTTCATTGACAGGCTTATTATACCGTGTTTTTGGCTTTATATGATGGAATTGTGAGTTACCACACTATAACTGTCATCTTTTATTGTATGTGAAACACCTGAGCACATAGGAAACTGCAATTTTGCTGGCATTAAGCGTTTTTGTAAACTAAACTATTCATGAACAAATTTTTCTGTACATGCACAAAGTAGGACCTTGTTTTCATTTATTTCTGCTTTTCAAGTCTGTGTCTCTAGTGAAAGTATGCACTCAGAAATTTATACAAGTTGATTATTAGGATCTGCAAAAAGTAACTTTGTTGGCTTCAGCAATGAAGAACATTTCTTAAGATATTGGAAGACAGCTCTAAATTTACATTTGTGCATTACTACAGAGAAAAATTCCCTCCTGCCACATATGTAGGCTTTCAGCCTGAAACCAAGTGTAGGTATGCCACCAAACATTTTTATATCCTCCGCAATTGCTTTAGAGTCGTTGAATAAGAAAAGCAGGTTTAGTTCCTGCAAATGAGTGGACCTTTGAAACACCAATGGAATTGCTCAAATTTAGTTTTACTATCTTTTTGCATCTGTTTGGGTTAGGAGGGCAATGTTTGCAGTGTTAACTAATGGGACAAATCAACTTGAAAAAGCCTGTTCAAACTCTTTATAGAGTATGGGCAAGGAGTTTGCAGTAAGTGTCTATATCAGGGTGAATCAAGACTATGCTCTTCTTAGTGTTTTATTCAGATGAATATGTGCATATTTTAAGTATATATAAAATCTTTTGAAGTTCTGATTGCAATTATCACGTTTTCAGAATGTCATTCTCAAAAACGGACTTATTCTTTATAATTGGAAATATAATATATAATATAATAGTATAATATAATAGTACAATATAAATAGTATAATATAAATTCTTTATAGTTGGAAACGTGTAGGTGGCACAGTGTGTGTACTTTACACATGCCATCTGCCTCTGTTTTGATTTTTGCTCCTCTTTCTTTGAGAACACTTTTGAAGCACTTACCGGTGTTTATGATATACAGATAAATCTCTCAGGCCTTACTCAAGTATATGTTAGAAAAAACATGGTATTTTGTTAAGCATGTTTAAACGTCTACAGGTTCTTTTGATGTCACCTTTGTTATTTAACGGCACTACCAATGTCTTTCAGTATTTAGGAAAGTGTATGTAATCTCTTAGCAACCATGACTTACTATAAATACAAAAAGAGAATATTTACAGTGGTCTCACTGATTCCTTGGATTCACCTCATAGGCGTTTTTCCACTGTTAGTTTGACCTTCCATTTATTCTCCTTAATTTACTCCTACACCAGTGCAAAGGAATCTCAGGACAAATGATCATTTCCTCCATGCACAACAGTGAGTCCTGCGTTCTTGTTCCTTTCTTTGCCCCAGTGCCACAAACTACCAGTTCCTTACTTCTTCCCTACTTCTGACACACTGTTCAACCCCTCTGTTGTTTCTGCATCTTCTTTAGCCAGGTCATTTTCTCTAATTGATAAAGGGAGAGTCTTTCTTTCTGCTACTATTTGAAGAGTCTGTACAGAAGCAAATGAAGTAGCCATTATGAGTGAACAGAGGTTTTCCTTAATATTGCTTAGTTGCTTCCTCACTTGGCAAGCCAATTAGATGTTCTGGGTGTAGGCCACCATCTGTCAACTCTTCTTAACGTTGGAATAAAAAGACTGTGAAGAAGTTGCAAACTAAACAAATGTGCAAGAACGCCTCAAGGAAATGAAGAAGAAGTAATGACTTGTAAAAACAAGTATATTTGAAAACAATAAATTAAAATTAATTTAAATTTAATTTAAATTAAAGTTATGTAACTTCAGAAAGAAAAAGAAAAAGAAAAAAATCCTTGTTCACGTCCCGGGTGATGAGACAGCATGCATCCTTAGTAATTTTGTGTAATGAACCCTTAGCAATAAATTTAAGAGTTCGGCTGCCTTTCAGAGGAACTGTCATGGGCTGGAGAAATGAGCAGACAGACCTCTTATGAGGCTGAACAAAGGTAAATGCAAAGTCCTTTACCTGGGGTCTAATAACCACAGGAATAGGGAAAATGATCCTGACAGCATCTATGCAGAAAAGCACTTCAAATTCTGCAGGTTGAATGCGAATCAGGGGTGCGTCCTTGTGGTGATGGAGGCTGACTGCATACTAGGCTGTATTAGTTAAGTGTAGTCTAGAGGCTGATGGGGGTGATTTTTTTCCCTTTCCATTTTATGATCATGCGACTGTATCAGGAGTATGTTGTCTAGATTTTGGGTCACCAGTGCTAAAGAAGATATTGACAAAAGAGTTAATCAAGTTGAGGTCCACCAAGATGCTTCAGAGATTGGCGTGCATGTCGTACCAGGAGAGGCTAGATTTTTTCAGTATTGAAACAGAAGGCTACAATAGGAATTTGCCACTGTCTTCAACTACTTAATGCATGGTTATAGAGATGATGAGGTCAAATACTATCTTGTCAAAAGTAACACATTGTTACAAGGGAAATTCCAGTTAGATATATGAATATATTTCACACTTATTTTTTCACAATGAAGGGTGTTCAAACATTATAGTACGCTCTCCAGAGTCATCATGAGATTGTCAGTCCTTGAAGATAGTACATTATTGGACAAGGTTCTGAGCAACCTGACCTAGCTTCTGATTTGGCTTTGCTTTGAGATGGAACTTGGATCAGGTGACTTTCAGAGATTCCTTCCAAACTTTCTGTGATCCTGAAGAATTTTAGCATTTCAGTGGGGCAGGTTTCATTTGTAGATAAAATAAAATCTGATATTTTAAATCTAGACACAGCCAACCACACGTGTTTTTATTCCTCTTTAATATCTTGCATTCACCAGTCATGATTTAGGTCATGAATTTGTCTCAAAGAATAAATAATGCATACCTCTTTAGAAAATATCACACACTGTTGAAATTTTTCAAAGACCTTGAATAGTATAATAGTTTGTTACTTGCGTTTAGGTTTTCGTTTAGTAGCTTAAGTAATTTTTCCTTCAGTCTTTCATAAAATTCAAGGAAAAAAATGAAGTTTAATAGTGAATAATGAAATAAAGTGTAGTGCTCAGACTGATTTTTGTAAAGCTGTAATTGCTGACTTCCTAGACATTTGACACCTTAATCTGCCAGCAGTAAAAATTGAGTGGCCAGTGCATTGCTTGGTTAGATTCAAATATACCATGGCTTCATTTGTGCAATAAGATAGCTCTCTGAAGGTCTTATCCTGAAAAACGTGTATTTTGGATATTTTAATCCAAAGCTGTTATACCTCTTAGAGAAACCTGATCCGATTTTAACATTTCTTGCTATGTAATTGATAACAAAGAGTTCCTATGGAAGGTCATTTTCTCCTTCTTATGAAAATTTACCATAATTAAAAGATAATAAGGAATGGAATGCTTCATAGTACTGTCATCATTTCTACTATCATAAATGCTATTTATCTTAATGCTTTCTACAACAGGGGTCTGAATGAGATGGAGTTGGATGCTTCATCTATGGAAAAGAGATTTGCCTTTAAGTTTCTAAAGAAAATTTTAAAATACATTGATTCTGCTCAAGAGTTTGTTGCGCATTTGGGTAAGCTGCAGATTTTATTTTGAAAATAATTTAAATTGTTGATATTTATATATTTGCATTGATATGTTTAACCTTATCACGACCACTATTTTCAATACATTTAAGAAACTTAAATTCTGTCTTTTAATTTGCAGATTGAATTCTTGGACATCTGTAACTTGCTAAACTGTTTCTGCTGGTTTATTTGTATTTCAGCAAAACTAAGTTTGCATAGCTATATAAAAGAGCTATTGTGTTATTTATTGTTAGAGTTCTTACTCATGTCTGCCTTGATTGTATCCTTGCAGAAGCCCTTGTAACCAGTGGAAAAACTGAAAAATCTCCACATGAGCAAGAAATAAAATTTTTTGCCAAAGTGAGTGATTTAGTATTTCAAGTAAAGTACATATACATTCCATTATACAGAACATGGAAATTTGTAGTGTTAGACTGCTTTTCAGGTAATGCAAATATATTTTTTCAATTTTTTTCATGGTAAGTAATCAATTAAATGTTGTTAACAAATATTTAAAAATGTCTTCAAAAGTATTTCAATATATTTGTTGGATTCAAGTATTTCAAAATTTTTCAATTGAAGGAACATAGAAATTAAAAGGCAGCTTATTTATTACATGAAATTAAATACTCTCGCTGAACATATAAATTATTTCTGAAAAATTTTGCCTAGTTCTATCACTGAAGTGCATAATACCATTTAATGAACAGGAAGAAGTGTTCCTATGCATAGTGATGTCATACACATTAGCGTACCTCATCAGAAAAATGTCAGTAATCAGATTTGAAGTAAGGAACATTTCGAATTTAATTTAGGATCTTAAAATAAAAAAAAAGGCTCTCTCCTTTTTTATGTGTACTGGACAGTTATGTAAATAATGGAGAGGAAGGGTCCTCTTAGTTCGATGATATTTGTCACTGTTGAATGTGAGAAGAGTAAGCCTGCAATATTAGATCCAAAATACTTAGATCTGTATATCTCTGTTTATTATTTATTGAACTTTTAAGTAAAATCGTAAGACTTAAGGTTTTAATTTATATGACTTTGTGCCAGAAGTGAGAAAATACAACTGTTACAGAACTTCTAAAATTCTTTGAATGAACTTTGACCAATCAGAGCATTGTTGCTACATTTACCATTGTGCTCTGTGAAAAATACATTTTGTATCTGTATTTCTTAGGTTCTTTTACCATTAGTTGATCAGTACTTTACAAATCACTGCCTCTACTTCCTGTCTTCTCCAACAAAAACACTCAGTAGCAGTGGATATGCTTCAAATAAGGAAAAGGAAATGGTAGCAAGGTAAGTAGAAAATTAAGATATACATAGGAAGGTTCTATACAGACAATTAAAGATCTCAGATTAAAGAGAAAGATAGTTTAAAAGCTCAGTTTCCTCAGAAAGTGAATAGTTTATTCTGTATTAGAATGGCAATTAGTGAACAGTACTCCTCATTTTATTATTCTTTAATATATAATTAAGGAGTTAAGTATATATACTAATTTATATATAATTAGTATATATATACAATATATAATTGTGGATGATAACATCAAGAACATTAATGAATGATTCTGCCTGCAGTGGAACTAATAGAACTTAGTTTCTGATGGGTTTACTTTTCCTTGTTGATGGTAGTTTCCGGTTGAAGCTCATCCCACTGTTGGGTCATTTAAATGGTCTCACATTTAAATTTTCAGATATAGAAAAAAAAAGTGAAAATACCATGATGCAGCTTTTCAGAGGTAATTATAGAGTCTTTTTTCTCTCCAAAATTACTTCTGCCCCTGCACAAAGATTGCTGGAATTTAATAATTTTTAGTTGTCTGTACTGTTTCAGATTTGGTTGGAATCAGCCATTTGACTCAAAGTTATTCTAGAAGACTCAATTAAAAAGAGACAGTTGCCTTTTAATTTATAATGTGTTGCCTTTACAAAAATATGAATTTCATTTTTCTGCAATTAACATTTTTAAATTAATATTTAATTTGGTTTAACTATGACTGACGTTTAATATTTTTCTTGCCGATTTTTTTCTCCCCCTTAAAGGTGTGATGCTAGTTAATTTCTTTGGGAAATTTTGTATCACAGTCTTTCAAAGTGTCTTTTACTCTCATGCTTTCTTACTTTAACTGTCAGTTTCTCAAATTTCTTTTGCTTTCCTTCACTATGTCAACCGGAGTTGACTACATTTTCCAACAGAGGAGTAGATAGAAAATCTGAAAGTAAAGCTTACTTACTGTTACATAAGATCAGGCCTAGCACTGAATTTCCTAGATTCCATTCTTCAGTTTCTCTTCCAACTTATTTTTGTATTTCTCTGAATTATTATTACCCTTTTGTCTCCATCTTCTAGATGGCTGGTAGTCCTTATATAGCAGTTGCCCATAAGAGTGAGTGTTAAGTCCCTAAGATTCTGCTTTACTGAGCTTTTAGATATATTATATACAAATGTGCAAGGTAGTCCTTCAGTAGCTACGGAAGTCAGCTCAGGCTTCATCTTGTCAGCAGTGGCTGAACACAGAGTAATTTATTTATGAAGGATATCTTTGCAAATTGTTTTAAATAGTATGAAGGTTTGTAACGTTCATTTCCTGCAGAATGCCAAGGAAAACACTAAAATGATACTGTTTTTCTTGTTCTTACACAAAAATTCATATTCAGAAATAATAACCTTAAAGAATGACTCAACCATATAATATACAATTGTTGGAAACCACTGTAATCCAGAAAGTTTCACATTTCAAGTTATCTCTGAAGTAGTGGAGGTTGGAAAATGAGAGAATTCAGAATCTTCAAAAAGCTATTCTGCTTATTGTAGTTACTTGACTGACCGTTATCATCATGTATGATTCAAAATACACTTTCCAGGAACTAGGTTGTGTTTTCTCTTTCATATTCCTACTGCTCTTTACCTCATATTCTAACTAATGCTTTAATCTTTGTCTTGTTTTGTCTTGCTCTTTCTGTTCTTTTCTACTTTAGCCTGTTCTGCAAACTAGCTGCTCTTGTTAGACATAGGATCTCACTTTTTGGTAAGTTGTTAAGAAAGATCTTGATAAAGTTAAAAATATAAAGAATGTAGAACAATTGCTTCTATGTTACCTGAAACTTTTCACAAGCTGTAGACAAAATTCTATCAGCTGATGCATAAACTTCCAGTACAATTAGTGAGTGCATTGAACATGGCTCTGAAGCTAACAGTTAATAGAATATGCAAAGTGTTGGAGCAGGAAGAAATAACAGCTTCTAGAATTTTCAGACTCCTTTAAAAAAATCTCATGCCTTTGCAGTTACTTTTAGCTTTTCAAAAATCATGTTATACTAATTGTTTTGATTTCTGTCATCCCGCTGTTGAATCCAATAGATTAATTTCTCAAGTGGCTAGGGGGATGTAGGGAAAAATAACATACCTTTTTCAAAGATGTTGGTAAGAAAACTATGAAAGAAATGTAGTTAGTACAAGATACAAAGTTCAGAATGTTGCAGGGTCAGGTGATGAAAATGAGCCGTAAGTAGACAGCTTTTTGGTTGTTGTATGGAAACGGACTTAAGAAATTGAAAGTTAGTTCTAGAATCAGACCTAACTCTCCCTCCAGTGACCTAACGTGGGAGAATTATGTCATATCTTGTTTAACCTGTGCATCTCCAATGATGACATTTTGGATCATTAGATTATCCTACATTTTCTATACTACTGTGCTCTCATAATACCTCTTTCTAACCAGGTAGTGATTCTGCTACAATGGTGAACTGCCTGCACATCTTAGCTCAGTCTCTTGACACACGGTAAGTTTGCAACATTCATACCAACTGCAAAGTACATAGGTGCTGCAGAGCTTTTCAGGAGCAGTTGGATCGTTTCTGTATTTTTTATTCTTTATTTGTAATTAGTGATATTAGCAGTATCAATAATTTAGATATTGACCTCCATTTTAGCAGATTTTGTCTGAAGGGCTTAATCTACATTTTTCTGTTCAATGCTTGTCATTAAAACATTGAAAAATTTGTCACCCTTTCCAAGGGCATCTGAAGACTTTATTGGGAGATATAAATAACATAAACTTTGGAACTGCAAGTATTGATACCCATAGATATTGAGACAGTTCAATGCGTATTGGAAAATTTGGCATTAGAAGTATACAGAATCTATTAATATATGGGCACAGTTATATTTGCTGACTTTTACTGTTTACCATTGAAATGCTTATGAAGGTTAAAACACAGGCCAGGATAGTTTTCTAACTGGAGCTGTTTTCTGGCTTGGTTATGTTATATAGCAGCCTGGCAATGAACTCATTGTGAATAACACTGGAAATCTTCATTGAGGGATTGGAGAAGAGTGCAAAAAATTTAAGGAATGGAACCGTGATGCTGCTATTGCTGTTGCATTTTCTAGATTTAGGGTGCTTTTGAAGATAGTTAAGCGTGTATCCTGACTTGCATACCTAGTTATTGAGGATCCCATAAAAATTTAGGGGTTAAGAGTTATTTTTCATGAGCATATTGTACAGAGGAGCTTTCTCACATTAGCTGAGGAGGCAGTATGTTATATGAAAGCAGATCACAAAAACTGGGAAGACAAGACTGAGGAAGCAAGTTCTTTGTTGTTATTATTTTGTATGAAATACTGCAAGCTAATTGTTGCTTATACTGCTATGTACAGGTAACTGTCCTTTTCAGTTCATAATGTAAAGTTCAATGATACACGTGTGTATCTTCAAGAACTGATTGAGTGTAACTAATATGTACATATATATCTATACAACTACTAAAGATTGATGCAAAGTTAATATTTTTCCCGTACTATTTTTTTTTAGAACTGTTATGAAATCAGGATCTGAGCTTGTTAAAGCTGGATTGCGTGCCTTTTTTGAAAATGCAGCTGAAGACCTGGAAAAAACTTCAGAAAATCTTAAACTTGGAAAATTTACCCATTCACGAACTCAAATCAAGGGTGTTTCACAGAATATCAATTATACTACAGTAGCATTGTTACCAATCTTGACATCGATTTTTGAACATATTTCACAATATCATTTTGGAATTGATTTACTCTGTAAGTCTTTTATTTTTGAAGTTTTTTCTGTTACAATTATACAAATGCTTTTTAGAAATTATTGCATGAATTCAAAGGGTGAAATTCTATTTTCAGTAAAATGCACATTTCCAGCATTATATCTGAAATTAGCTGCATAGTACTATAATTTCTACTGCATGTTTAAAAATAACAGTTGATAAGTTTCAAGTTAATTATGTAGGGTATTTCTCCAAACACTGAGAGAGTGAAATTAAAATTTCCCCTTAAATGCTTTCTTGCCAGCTATGTGGATGAGACTAATTTCCTACAGAAAATTAAATTATGCTTATTTTTGTTACTTCTATGTCTTTGCTAGATTGAAGAAGATAACTCATTGTTAATTTCTTGTGGGGTTTTTGTTACAAAATTACTTTAGTTCTTTTAATTTGAATTTTCCTTATTTTTAGTATCATTTAATTTAAAATTACTGAAATGACTCCTTGAGATTCAGCAATATGCTATTCCAAAATTTTGTATATATTTGGGTGATCACAGTTCCAAAGCAGAAGCTAATTGTAAGATTGATAGCCATGAAAAGACTTTCTTTAAAAAGGTGGGGAGCCTTTAGATCATGTTTGTAGATGTTAGACACACTGACTGATGTGTTTTAGTTTAAAATGGTACTCTGCAAGTGTGATAACCTGCAATAACTTAATAGCAAGTATCTGCTGGCCTCTTGGAATATCTGATATTCTGTTAGGTTTTGGAAAGAAGGTAGAGGACAGACCAGGTATCAGGGAAATTGAAGATAAATAACACATGGAGTATTGACAGCCTAGAATGTTCAGTGATACATATGCTAAAAGTTTTAGACACCGTTTATCAGGTTGCGTAAAACATATGTTTAATATTTGGAAAGTAGTCTTTAGTTGAATTAATACTGAGAATCTACTTCTTATTTTCCTTTAGTGGGTGATGTACAAGTTTCATGTTACAGAATTCTTTGTAGCCTCTATTCCCTTGGGACTGGGAAGAACATCTATGTTGAAAGGTATTGAAAGAAAAACTCTGCATGTAAAATTTTCTCCTCTTCAGGAGTGTGTTGTTTAGGTAATAAAGCAGTTTGAATGAAAGATCAATCTGAAACGGTGTGAGCATATTTAAAATACACTTTAGCTGGAATGTAGTTGCCTGTATCTTAGAGTTCAATTCCACACAAAAAAAACTCCAACCCAGAACTAAATAAAAGCAAACAACTCATCCTGCATATGGCAGTGTATCTGCAGGGAGTTTATTTTTCCCATAGGGGAAGGCAAATTTTTCCATGGCTTGCCATTAAGTTTCCCAGTTTCGCTACTGCATGTTGCTGTGGTAAGTAGGTTGAGTACTAAGTAGGCTGTGTTTGTCTCACCTAAGTTTATACAGAGTTCTCAAAATAGTTGTCCTGAGCATAAAATCCTGAGCATATGTAGAACATTCTGACAGCCTTTAACTCTACAATAGAAATGACTTTACCTGTTTCTTGCATTTTAAAAAGAATAGGGTGTACAAATCCTTTAAACATCTGGTTGCTATCATATGTTCCAAGCCCTGGATTTTAGATCCTCTTCCATTAAAAGAGGCTCAGATCCATTTCTGCTGCTTCAGAAGAGAGAACCCTAATTGTTGGTCTGTCCATCACAAGACAGGAGCCAAGTTAATCGCAACCCTTCCTTATGCTACTGAAGGCTTTAGGTTAGGTGCTTTTCGTGATCTTTCTTATAATGAAAAGTTTAAGATTCACAGGGCCTGAGGGAGAGATTGAACTGGAGGAACTACAACTCTGTAGTCTTGTTAGGAGAGGCTTTGCCTAGTATGAGGAGTGCTGGTCTTCCTTCCTTCCAGAGTTTATTCAGTAATTCTTTCATGCAAAAATGGAAGAGCAGTCTGGTGGACATACTGTCTCTTTCCTCCCACTCTGCATGCCTGTATGCATGTGCACAAGCTCATTCTTGTGTATGTCCGCATTTGGTCATTTATATGTCCTTCACTAAATTACAAAGGTAGACTATCTCCTCTTTCTGGGTTAGAAAATCTTAAATACTCTTTGACACAGATCTGATAGGAAAAATAGGAAGTGCCTTACCCCTACTCTAACTAGCAGTCAGAGTCTGCTGATGGGAAAGAAGAGGTGACTGTGCTTGAGTTTCATTTCGGTGAGAAGAGCTCACAGCACAGGCCTCCACTTGATTGGCAAGAGCTGTAAGCACTGGACAGTTACATTAAACACTGATGGTGGTAGCAGCATCGCCTTTTTCTACTGCAGTTGTCTTCTTACAAGGGATGAGTGATCAGATCAGGTGTACCCGAGGAAATGAATTTGTCCCCTAAGGCTGTATGAGAGGTTTCCAGCTGTGGATTTCATTTAGTTTGGTTTTTGCTAGACTCACTTAGGCTCTTAAATTAAGGCTGTAGGCAGACATCAGTGTCTAGGTGGGAGACAGGATTTCAAACGCACTGCTTAATATTTCAGCAAAACTTATAAGTGAATGATTGAGCTGACTTAACAGTTATTGAAGTTAAACAATGCTCAGATTTAGGATCAAAGTGCAGTTTTTCTCCTAGTGAATTTTGGCAGGGACATTAGGTAGTTTTACCTTCCATTGCAGGATGAGTCATAGTTCACTTTTCATAGGCGAGTATCATTTTTCATGGCTGAAATAGTTCAGCTTATTCTGCAAGACTCCTGGCTGCTGAGGCTCAGGACTAAAACTAAGTTGGATTGCTGCTGCTGCCTTGATGTGGCAAACTTGCATTGTCAAGGGTTTTAGCCTTTGCACAAGGAGTGCTTAGCTTGTTTAGGATGTTGGAGATGATTCTGATTTCTCTGTGGACCTTTCTTCTCTAAGCGTCTCTGTAGTTAATACAGGTTGAGGACTGGATGCGAAATGCAGTAGTCCTGGACTACTTTGAGCCCTAATACTCTACCTGCAAGTGTAGCGTTATTCACAGAATCACAGAATGTTAGGGGTTGGAAGGGACCTCTGTGGGTCATCTAGTCCAACCCCCTAATTATTGCTATAAGCATTCTGACTATGAATTCTGTACCCAGGTGCCCATTTCTTTTCATTCACTGCATCAGAAATTTAGGTCCTGAATGCGGGCTTGAAAATTCCCTTTTCATACCCAGTACCCAAAAGTTATATGCCCCTTTATGGTGTCTCGGTCTTTTCCTGGTTAGTTTATAGAAACACATTTCCAAAGGATTTTTAGCAAAAATTATGAAATAGCTGTATCAGTAATAGGAAATACAAACTTCTGCCTAAGTTAAGAAATTATAGCACTATGTATGTAGTTAAATATGACAAAATTAACTGCTGTATCCAGTCATACGTATATATCCAGATTGTTATGTTTAAGCCTTCAGTTTGACCTATTGGAGCCTTCTCAAAATGAAGAATGCCAAAGAATGCCAAAGAAAGTCTGTTATAACAATGGTACAATAGGAAATGCTTCTTCATGACTACCATCAGTTGGCAGTTTTTAATCTTGCTTTGGTTTTTCAAAGTCTAGATTGATTTGATTACGTTTCAAATGTTTTCCACTTCCTCCAAGACTTGCACATCAGCTTCTAACAGTTCTTCGTCATCCTTTGAAGCAAATGTCTCCAGTTAGTTGTTTCCTAACATATTTTGTCTAAAGGGTTAATTTGGCTTTTTAGGTACCTTTTATTCAATTAGTTCTATTGAACCATTCAGTTCCCTGAGTGTATGTATGTATATATAGAGAAAAGAAGTGAAATCTTCAAAAAGGGTATGACTGCCAAAGCAAATTCCTATTGATTATATGCATTTACTCCTTGTTTAAGCAAACTAAAGGTATAATAAGAATATGCAGTTACTAATATGTTCTTTGTGCATATTCTAGACATGTTTTCTATAGTTTGTAATCACACAGTTGCACTGTGGAGCAGTTTATCTTTAATATACAATACTTGGTGGATGTTGTTTTTCTTTAAAAACTGTTTCTTATAGCACTGTAATTTCCAGTAATTTTGTTCATGTGAGAAATATAATTTTTCAAAATAGCCAAACAGTTCCTAGTGTATTACAAAGATGAACTAAATCAGCAATAAATGTTGATACTGCTTTATAGTGCATGCTAGACACCGAAAGCCTAGTGAAAGACTTTTTCTCTTGGATAACTTTTAGTGTCTCTCATATTCAGGCAGCGTCCTGCACTTGGTGAGTGCTTAGCATCTCTTGCAGCAGCCATTCCCGTAGCATTCCTCGAACCTTCTCTCAACCATTACAACCCATTGTCAGTTTTCAACACAAAAAGTGCAAGAGAAAGAGCGAGTAAGTACTGCTCCTCATGCAAAAAAAAAAAAGGTGTTTGTTCCTCTCCAACTAATAGTAATAGAAAGAAATTGTAATAATGAAAAAAACTCCAAATGTATGCCTCAGTAGAAAAATCCTACTATTGCTCTTTAATTACTTGTCATTTTAGCCTTGCTCTGCTTTGTTGAGGCTATGTTAACATTGTTCCCTTTCTCCTAGCATATCTGTATATTTTTCTGAACACAGTGTTTGAATTCTTTGCTGAAACTGCATACTGTAATATTTGAAGTTAGTCATAAATCATACCTACGTTGCAAACATTTTTAGCAAATTGTACAGTGTGTTCTTACTAGCAACATGCAAGAAGTGTAATATCTTATTTATGTGAACAGGAAAATTATCTTCTTGTTCTTGTTGTCTTACCAGTACTCCAATGCAGTTTGGCATAGGGAACTCCTGACAGAATATGACTTTGATTCCATGAAACCTTAATCAAAGTAGCATGTGTCCTTTCACACAGATTTTCTTTGCTTGCTTCTCTCCCAACTGACTCTTGATAGACTCTGAAAGTATTTCAGTATTTTCCCCATTGATCCATGTCAGAGTCATTACCTGCCAAAATCATTGTTCCTTTAAACAAACAAACAAAAAAAAGTAGGTAGATCGATTCCGTACGCTTCATAAGTTTTTCAATATTAAAGCAGTTATGGAAAAGCTTGTGCTAGCCCTTCCTTCCTGTCAGCTCTACTTTATAGAAGCAGCACTGGTGGAAGAAGAATTTTGCTAGAGTGACTGGCATTAGATCATGTTGAGTTGTTAATTGCTGAATAAGCACCCTTCAGTTTCTAATACAAGCATCCAACAATTGGAATTCTTTACTGACATATTTGTTGGGAGATAGATGTGCAGAGTTCATGAACTAGGTACATTTTAATTTTAGTCTCAGCCATAGTTTTAAGCTATTTGTTTCTTTTTCCCAGAGATGGCTTTGGGCTGCTCACCAGATAACTGCAGGACACCTTATGGTAAAGCCATAGCTTTATGGCAGCTATTGTCTACATCGGCGCTATATGCACATCATCAGAAAGACATAATTCATGAGATTAGAGACCAATGTATACCCCAAAGTCTTACTACAGTTACGTCTGCCCAAGATGGTGACAGAAAAAAACTTGAGTGACAATGTTATTTATATTTAGGGTTTAAACATAGATGAACATAGATGTTCTCTTTTATTTAGTTAATTAGTCTTTTGCTTTTCTACTCTTACTTGGCAGTTTTAGGTATGCCTGACAGAGTAGAAGAGATGTGTCCAGAGATCCCTCAGTTGGATGGACTAATAAAAGAAATTAACAATTTAGCAGAGTCTGGAGCAAGGTATACTGAAATGCCTCATGTAATTGAGGTTATCTTACCCATGCTATGCAACTATTTATCCTACTGGTGGGAAAGAGGATCTGAGAGTGTTCCTCAAAGTGCTGGGCCTTGCTGTACAATGATAACATCTGAGCATCTGAGCATCGTTCTTGGAAACATTCTAAAAATCATTAACAACAATCTGGGAATAGATGAAGCATCTTGGATGAAAAGAATTGCAGGTACTGTAAATATTTTTAAGGAGTATTTGTACCTAATAATATTTCATTACTTTGCCACACTTTACCATATTACCCAGTGATACAATAATAATAAATTGTAATTAAAAACAGCAGGAAAGAAAGATAAAGAGTAGATAAGTAACAATAAGAAAAAGATAATTTTAAAAAAAATATTGTTATTTTTATGCATGCATTGTCACAGACTCACATAATGTTCGGGTTTAGAAGGGATTTCTGTGGGTCATCTAGTCCAACCCCCCTGCCGAAGCAGGGTCACCTACAGCAGGCTGCACAGGACCGCGTCTAGGCGAGTCTTCAATATCTCCAGAGAGGGAGATCACTGTAAGCAGAGAGCTTTCTATACAACATAATGGATTTTGAAAATCTTACCTTCTGTATCCATTGTATAAGAGCCTTGGCATTTAATTTGGAGTTGTGAATTCCATTGATTTGCAAGAAACCTAAGAACTGAGTATTGTAGTAGAGGGTATAAGTCCTGTGAATTTGTCCTGATATTTCATGAACAGAAAGAGAAAGAAAGTGTACATGGTGAAATAATCCCAAGTTCAGAGTTATTTGCTTTGCCTGAGTAACTGTGCCAGGTATTAAATGAGCAGAAAGATTTCTCTCAAAAGTCCTGTAACATTTAGTAGCTATCTAGGGAAATTTACTGTATCCAAATTTTATCATTCTTCTTAAACAGTTTAAGAGTATAATATGCAATAAGGTGGTTCTAGAAAATCTATGTAAAGGTAATAATTTCTTGCTAGATTTTAATGGCCCATTGGTACTGGGTTTCCAGTATTACTTTAAGTACTTGAAGTTCTTTAATAATAATAAGGATTCCATTAAAATTTAGTAAGATGTTTGCTGCTTAATTGTGGAGACCACTGCTTGCAGTTTTGTAGTGGCTGCTTATCTATGTAAGGAGATACTATACTAGTGTGGTTCTTGCAAGGATTTTTGACTCAGGTGGTCTGCATTTTATTACTAATGCTTGTACAAAATAGAGCTATAATCTTGAATTAGTCATTAATTCTCTGCCTTATAGCTTGCCCAAGCAAAAGAGGTAAAGGAATTCTTCCAGAACACTATCTTCTGACTATTTTCTGACATTGTATACAAAAATACTACACACAAAAAAAACCCGCAGTATTTTTGTGAGGACTTTGTGTCTCAGTCCCTACTAGGTTCTATAGTTAGAGACATGTGACTTGCCCAAACCATGGTAGTTTAATTGACTTGACTGAAACACTTATAATCTGAATTCCCAGTAACTGGCTTTTAATCTCTCAGTACACACCAATTTTACAAAGCTATATTCATAGTTTTATTAATAATTTTATTATGCTCCAGAAATATGTGAAGCACTATAACTGCAGAGTTTATATAAATATGATGAAAAACATGAATTGTGCATTAATCATAGGATTGTTTATATTTTTATGTATAGTTTATGCTCAACCCATCATCAGCAAAGCCAGGCCTGATCTGCTCAAAACTCACTTTATTCCAACATTGGAGAAACTGAAGAAGAAAGCTATAAAGATTGTGATGGAAGAGGAGCAACTGAGAGCAGATAGTAAAGCTGACACCCAAGAAGCTGAGCTACTCATTCTCGATGAGTTTGCTGTTCTTTGTAGAGACCTTTATGCCTTCTATCCAATATTGATACGTTACGTAGACAACAACAGGTAAACAAAAACTAATAATTCAAGTCATATTTATTAATGTACTGGAGTCCATGATCAGATAATTAGAAAAAATACAATGCATTTAATGTGCTAAGAATCAGATCCTGAGCATTTTAAGATTCATAACTTACAGAATGATGCACCTTGAATTCACACCTTTTTCTCACATGCGTTTTGCTTATTTGGTTGTATTGTAACTGCACTATTATAATTGAGAATGCATATACTGATCAGGCTTGTTATATATGCTACTGCAGCCCAATGAAATTACAAATGAATATGCCTTTCAAAAACTGAAAAATGGCAAAAACCCTTAACTGTTAATAAAGGGGTGAAAACCTATTTCTCCTCAATTGAGGAATTCTATTTGTAGATAATACTACAAAGGTGTTAATCTTTTGTGTTGTTTTTTTAAGACGGAAAATAAAAAGAGTGTGGAAAACATTGTATTGCCTTTGGAATTACCAAAAGTTTTTCTCCTCAACCATTTACTGAAGGATTATTCTGTGCCTACGCTTTCCCTTTCCTTTGTCCCAGATCATGACCCCAAGATGCTCTTCAGAAGATTATCTGAAGTATCTATAGTATCTCAGCATCTGCAGTATCTTAATCATATCCTTAACACCATTTTTCTTCTTTACACAATCGTTGTCCACTTATATTTTTCAGTTGTTAGTACATATTGGGCTATTTAGGAGCATTTTCATTGCATGCATGATCATTTATGCTGTGAACCAATTTACACTAAGAATTATTTGCTTTTTCTAGATGAACTCAAGGCCTTACTATGTCAGACCTTGTTGGCAAGGAAACACTTCAAATTTTTAAAAAACACAAATTTAACTGGGCTGTGGAGAAATCCAACTGGGAAAGACAGAGTTAATGAGCATAAGTTACAACATAATAAATCCTTCCATGTCTGCTATCAGATGCCCGCTTTATGTATGGTCATATTAATGCATTTTAATTTAGAGACATTTAAGAGGGCTGCATCTGTTGGTTCATTTGCCCAAGTTTTCTGAGCATCCTTGTGCAGACAGACCCAGACTGAAGTGGTATTAGTTCCTGGATTACCAAAATAAACCAATTGAAGAAGTCAGTCCTTACAGCTCTACCCACTCATTCATTTCCCAGTACTCTTCCTCCTCTTCCCATTATAGTGTTCTTTTTTGGATCAACACAAAGTTTTGATAACGGTTTTGTTATGGGGTGGAAAAGAAAAGTGATAGGGCAATAGCTGTAGAAAGAGTTTTGCTTTTCAACCAGGTCTGTTTTCTAGTCTGGTTCGCAGATCAGGCACAAAAGCGTGTTGGCACCATGGGGAGGAGGAGCAGGCAGAAATAAGTAGCCAAGAATTAGGAGTTTTGCTGGAGATGAGTTAAACTGGTATGAAAAATGGTGTCTCTAACTATGGTCATGGAAAATTAAGTGATTCTCCTTAAGTTCCAAGTTTGACAATACAAATGTAACCTGATATATTAAATACAGTTTGTTACATTCAGTTTTCTTATTTTAAATGTCTTATTTTCAATTTCTCCTGTTTTTGTAATTAGATCCAATTGGCTAAAGAAACCAGATGCAGATTCTGATGAACTCTTTCGAATGGTAGCTGAAGTTTTTATCCTGTGGTGTAAATCACATGTAAGATAAGATGTATGCTTTTTCTTCCATTTCATTCTATCTTTAAATATAAATGTGGAACATGCAGATGAATTAAACTTTTGGTGATTTTTTTTTTTCATCTTCAGAATTTCAAAAGAGAAGAACAGAATTTTGTGATTCAAAATGAAATCAACAATTTGGCATTTTTAACTGGTGACACCAAGAGCAAGATGTCTAAAGTAAGTTAATAAAAGTTTGTGGATCAGTTAATTCTTCAGCATGTGTTTAGTATGTTGTAAGAAAGCTCTGAAAAGCTATTGCAGCTGCTGCGCTGGTAGAAGAAATAAAAAATAGTTTTGCTTCTTGATGATAGACATGACAACTACTATGCAAAATATAGGCTATGTACCTTAGAGTTACTTATTAAGTGTCTGCTAAGTAGTCAGAGACATAAGATTAAAATAAAGGTCTTCATTTGAAAAAGTTACACGTATAAGAGAATATGGGTTTTAACATATAATATGGGTTGTTGATCTTTCAGAAAAAAAAAAAAGGTAAACTGTTTTATAAAAGTGAGTGAAGAAAAATTGGTTGCCTGGTCTTGTGAATGTCAGTCAGTTTTGTTCTGTCAACTTCGGTAAAGGAATGCTATCTATGTATATACATCTTTATTCATACATATGGCTTGCCACCAGTGCACTGTTTTTCTTGTTTCTTATTAATGACCACATTCATTTCTTTTTTGCTCATTTTCAATATGACAAGATGCCGACATCATGGCTGGAAAGTACATTTATTATCTGTATAATAGAGAGAATGCATGTTGTCAAGTTAAAAAATGCCATTTAGACATAGCTGAGGAAGATTGTCTTACTTAACTAAAGCCAGCTGAAATGTAGTTCTGAATTAGTGTTGGTAAATGTAGCAAAGTACCCTTTGTTTTATTTGTATTTGTTAATGTGTTTGGAGTAATCCTATTTTAAAAGTGTTCCAGAGAAGTGATGGGATTTATTGTTTTGTGTGTCACTATATTTTGATTGTCTGTAACCTAGCTGCTGTAAGTTCAACTTTAGACAATAGAGACTCAGATAAAAAGTGCCATTACATTTCTTAATTGTCTTAAAAAAAAGTTTGCTTCTTGTCTACTACATATTTTTAAATTCTGAAACTTGGTTAAGCTAAACCCTGATATTGGAAAGTTTAAAAGCAAAAATAACAGATTTTCTGCTTGTCATTAGTTCATGACTGGCACTGAACAGCAATTCAAACTGTGATGATGAGTAGTGGGAACAGTCCAGGTTATTTGATGATCAATTGCACAATAAAAGTCTAACACATAGCTCTGTACTTTTTATCCTGTGGCAATCCCTACACATATATTTAATACATGTACTTCGATGTTTATACGTTAGAATTGGCCTGAGGAGCCAAGAATTAGGTGTACTGTTTCTTTTAAAAGATGATATGTTAGAATCATGTGGTTCATACTTAATCTGAATTGTGTCTCAGTGCAACATTGATAATAGGATAATATGGTGTAAACTGCTAGTGTCATGTTTTAGTCAGTCAGGCATGGCAGGAATGATAAAATAAAGAACAGGTATCGCTCATACTGCTCCGATTTGGATAAAATCACAAGAATATAAAATCAAGTATCCATACGACCCAAATTTGAAAAAGTTTGGGTTTGAGATTAAATTTTCAAATGCCTGTTCTGTATATTTAAATGTATAGATATATTATGTATAAATACTTGTGTAAATATATTTGTACATAACAGGGATGTAGATGCATATGTAAATGTATTTTTCTTCATATGGGTATACAGTACAGGGATATTATACATTTTTTATACTCATATAGTTTTTTGTAAGCATATTAATATCAAATCATAGCATTCAAAGACACTGTGCATGTTTATTGCTAATATAGGAAGAAATTAAAGATTGTATTGTTTGTGACGGAATGTTTTATTAATATGGTACCATATCTGCAGGAGTGATTGCAGAACAGCTGATCATTTACATAAGCATTTGTTTCATTATGACTTACATACCATGATACAATACATAAGGCATCTTTTGGAAGTGTTGTATTGGTTTTCTATATATGATTTCTAAGCATGAAATTGATAGCATTTCATAATATAGAATGTAAATGCTCTAAAACCAGTGCATTTATTAAAACATATATTTAGATCTGAATCAATTTTTTGTGAAGACTGCATAGTTTAGAATAAACAAGAAATTCTCTAAGTAACTGAACTTCAGGGTTTCTTACAAGGTTTCATCCTTACTTATATTCTAAGAGAATAATCAATAGAGGACATTACATTAGATAACACTATTTTTATAATTCCTTGCTTTAATATTAACTTCAGCTCAGGAAGTAGTATGCTAACAGAATAATTAGCACTTTCCTCTTTATCACCAGTTCCTCTTTATTCACGTTTTTTTTACTGGAAGCAATCATATCCAGTATTTATCAAGCATGAGAATGTATAGATAACTGTGAATATGAACGTTGGCTATTAACAGTTCGTCCAAGACAGAACAGGTTGGGGTCTCTTAAAGGAGTAACACCCCATGCTGATCTTGAACTGCTGTAGACAGCTGTCTGTCTTGCAACAGAGACTTAGTACTTTCCTAAAATACAAGATACTGTGATAGTACTGGTGCATAAGGTGTGATATATCATGTATGGAAGGTTCTATATCTTTACATGCCATATGCAGAAAAAAAATATACAGAGGGTGAGGATTAAGATTATTTATGAGTAGCTAATAGCAGTGGTAAAAAATGGTTCATCATTACAATCAATAAATTGATTAAGTACCCATTGTATTTTAATTATACAATAATAACTTTGTTAATATTTTCTCAAATAAATGTATTAACAGCTGAGCAAGTTTTTTAATTTTTCTTTTCTAAAAAAATGGCAGCAGATTGCTCGGAGGGGAATGGTAAGTTAGAGAACTTTCAGTCTGAGAGAGACTGGTAACTTAGATTGCACTGAAATAACAGATTTGTGATAGAAGTGTTGAAAGTGACAATTTAAACACATTCAACTCCACTAATCTGTTATTTTTGAACCCTTCATAGCTTTGTTGATAAAATAGCATTTTGATTAAGAAATAATGATGTCCTATTGTGTTTTGCAGTTTATTGGTATGAGACTAAATGTATACATTCATATGTACAGAGTAAATTTATAATACGTATGTGGGCAATTTTTCTGTGTAAATTTTGGAATCTAAATGAATGTGTGGCTGTATATATAACCTCAACTGATAAATGCATACATATTTTACTGAAGTTCTATTTGACTGGCCCTTGCTATTACTTTTTTTATCTACCTTTAAAAAGCATTTAGATAGACCTGTTATAGAAGTTTGAGGCAGTCATTAAACCCAAGTTTGTATCACAAAACTTCATTGTGGTTTATGCCTATTTGTAATATGTAATACATATTATCTGCAAATTTGCAATAATTAGAGAATTTCATGTTAGTATTTTCTGCAAGAATTTTAGATCTCTTCTTTGAGACTACTTCAATTGCACAGAATACGCTTCCTTTAGATATATAATGGTAAATCATGAGTGGATTACTTTTATGGTCTTCTCTAATAAAAGAAATATAATTAACATCTTGTCTTTACTTACCTTCAGTGTATATCTGCCGAGCCATGCCTGTGCAGCATCTACATATTTCACAAAACTGAAATTTTCTATTAAAATGTTATTTTTCTGAGCAACACATTAAAGATTCTAAGATGCTTAACACTTAATTTAATGACTAGTCTTTCAGTTTTTCTTGGTTCGTACCTGGTTTTCTTCACTATGTGATAAAAATACATTAGGACATAAAAAGAGATATTAATAGTAGTTCAGATTCAACATTTCAAGGCTAGTTCAAGTATCACAAGAACACAAAGTTACTGTTGGAGCTATCGCAGAAGGGGCGGCTAGGTGTGTTTATGGCTTTTTTCTGTTTGTTTTTAATCAGCAGTTTTCTATAGTATTTTCCCATGCTCGATCAAGGATTATTTTGAGTAACAGTTGAATTTTTTTGCAGTTTTACCGTAACTACATGGTTTTGTTGTTATCTTCTTAAGATTGCCTGACACAATGATAACATAGTATTGACTATGGAATACATGTTTACTTAAGGGCATTTATGGTATTAACATAATAAACAGGAAAAACTATGTATATATGAGAATTACAGTTGAGTTTGTAATAGTGTTCTCAAAATGGGTACCGCTGAGAGATATGAGCTTAAGTCAAGTTTTCTCTCAGGCTGTCTTCAAAATGGTAATGAGCTATGCAATGGGAAAATACATCTATAAATGAAATGCTGCATCTTCACAGTGATGCTTAATTTCCATTTCTAAACATAATTTTTCTCAATAATATTTTGGTGGGGTAAAGAGGTAGAAAGAGCAATTTTAGAGAAAATGTGAATAATTTTCGTTATTGGGCTACCCAGAGTTCCAGACACCTCCCTCCTTTTAACAATATTGGGAAAAGATGCAGTAATTAGTATATTGATGTGCTTACTTACTCGATGTACTTCCTTATGTGGTGAAACAACAAATGGTAGTGCTAAATAGTGACAGATAAATTCAGAAGTTCAATCATTTAATAAGGATTAAGCTGAATAAAAATTGTTTCACTAAGATTTCATTTGACTACACACTTAGTCTGTTGCTTTAGCTACAACCTTATAATATTTTTGTTGTCCTGATAAAGTAAGTTTATTACTAATTTATAAAATTATCATCTTTTCATCTCTTTTGCTTATGTTTTTTTTCCCTTTATTTTTCTTTCATACAGGCCATGCAAGTAAAGGTACAGGTCAAAGTGCATGATGTGTCTTTGTTTTAGATTGAGATGATCAGGCCTCAAGCATTCTGTCCATTGATCATAGCAGTGGCGTCACAAAGTGAAGGCCCAGGTTCCACCTGCTGTAAATTTTCTCCAAGTTAAAGTGGCAGTATTTGACCAGAGCAGCTGAAATTCCCTTTCGTACTCCTACATTGCTAAATGTGAAAATGTAGTAACATTACCTTTTGTAATTATTTTAGATGTACATTCCGCCTCTGCTGTCTTTCTGCAGTTTGATTTTTTTGCTAATACATTGAAGAAGACATTGTAAAAGCAATGCTGAAGTAGAGTCATCAGAAACATTTATTTGGCTTGTGATATTCAAGAAAAATATGTGGGAGAAATGTGCTATAACCTATACCTTGTCTGCAGATGAATAAAAGATTGTATTAGAACCAGTAAGTTCAAATAAGATACAGAGTTCAAATCCTACCTTTTTCCAAAATTAAAATGATCTTTACTAAAGATGTGAGGTGTGACAAAGGTTTTGAATAATCCTTGTTTCTTTTATGTATTTAATGTATTCAGAGCTTTCTTTGTCTCCAGTGAAACATAGTTCACTTTCCTTTGCATCATTCATACTACCTTTTTATTGATATGAATTTCTAATACGGATGAGTCTTTTTCAACCTATGGTGTGTTCTTCACTAGTGAAGCAGAATGACCAGCAAAATGGAGCATAAAACCCTTTCATCTTTCCTGTCACCCTGTGTGTTGAGAAGCACACATGAAGCTGTGAAGAGTTTTTAATCATTTAAATTTGAGGCATAAGTTAAAAAGTGAGCAGTTGTGTTAAACTAATAAACCTGATTTCACGCTTAGCTATTGTCAAACTTCCCCAGGTATACAGAATAGGATTTAATGAATGCTGTCATGATAATCTTGGAGAATTGAAGATTCAAGTAGAGATGGAAATACTAAAAATATTAATTCCATCAATTTAACCAGTTTTAGCTATTTTTTTTTAGTATGAATAAATTCTTTTTTCTTTTTGATTGTATATATGAATCTACTGGGGAACCTGTAATTCTTTTTCTGTATATATTTGTTGAAGAAATGTCCTTTTAGCACAGTTAATTATTTAGGGAAAATATATCCAATTTAATGCTCTTGTGAAATGAAGGTATTGTGTTTATTCACATAGGTGCATATTAGAATTGAAAGAGAGATAATTTTGTTGTCATTTAAGTTTCTGTCCGTGACTCCACTTATACATTTATCAGCAGGAGCTGGGAATTCACACAAAGCAGAATCTGATGGCAAAGGCAGAATGGATCTTCTTTTCACGTTTTAAAAATGTTCAGTTTTTAAGGTTCACCTTAAAACTGTTGAAAGACCTTAAACTAGGTTTTTCATACCTAGTTATTAATCTCAAATGAAAACAAAGAAAATTGGATGTGTAAAATGTCCTCAAGCATAAAGATGCAGAAAAGTAAACCGGTATCCGTCCTTCTTTTCCTTTTTTTTTTAATATATCTAGTATATATTTTGTTATTCCTTATTTAAGATGCACAGTGACGCCACTGGAATACAGTGATACATTGTGGGATTTGTTTGTATGCTGTCAATGTAGAGTACAAATAATGTCATTATTATAGCCATTACATCACTGCTATTTCTAAGGCACTTCCAAAAGCAAAGCTTTGAGGCAAAGTACTCTCTTGCAATTGTTAGTTCCTTAAGAAACGAAGCCACATCCATTGTGTGTTCCCTCTGACCTGCAAAATGCTCAACACCAGCTATGTACACGGACATTCACCATCTAGAAGACAGAATTTGTCAAAATTTACCACTGAGTAGAATATGCATGGCTGCCTTTTTTTCTTCCAGTGATTACTGTGATAATAGTGTGGTAATAATTGGTAGATAACGAATTGCAGTGGATTCTGCTATATCCTTATGTGGAACTACACAATGTATTATAAAAACAGTAGTCAGTAAAACTTGATTGACAGAGGCAAAAGCATGTGGAGGGCTAAATGCAAGCATTTGCTGTTTTGTGGTGTTGTATAAGCCTAGAGGCCTAGTCCTGAAATCTTATCTTAGGCAAAACTCCCCTTGAGTGTAGCAGGAGTTTAATCTAGGTACAGAATTCAGAACTGGGCTATTATGTTGTTGTTGTTGTTTACCATATGTTCATTAAATGTATGGGTCTGTTCTAAAGGTTTGCTGCCTCATAAATGAAAAGTTGTGTGTGAAATATTGTTGTACGTTGTCTGTTGTAAAGAAGATAGGGCCGATGTTTTTCTGTGCTATTTACTTCTCTCTCTGTTTTGTTTTCCTTTTCCTATTACTTGTGATCTCCAAAGATGCAAAAGACGTAATTTTTCATCCCAGAGTTACTTATATTAGCCAAAGCCAAAGGGCAGTGCTTTTCCCAGAGGCACTAATTCATTGGCCTTTTATTGCATTGAATTAAAGCCTTTTAGACACTGGTATTTTTCGATTGAGACAAATCAGACAATATTAATTCATTCAGACCCTAGATAAATATGTTTATGTAAGTTTCTAAGAAAAATATAAAAATCCTGAATTTGTGTCTGTACTATTGAGAACTAATAGTGTTCCCTGAGACTTACTCGGCTTTTAATTTTAGGGTTGTTTCTGATTTGAGAGGTAAGACCCAGAAAATATAGATAGATTCATATGTATGAATGCACACAAAAGTATGTTACTGCTAATAAAATATTACTGTTATTGCAATTTCTGCATTGGCGCACACCAAAAGTATTCCTTTTACATTTCCCGCTAAAGACTGTACACCCTGCCTCTAATGTAGCATTTTTAGTCAATTGTACTACATCAGAACATAGTTTCCTTGGACCATTAGGGGAAGAGTGTGTTGGAAAAGTGTGTGATAGGAGAATTACAGTCATTTACTTTTCTGTTTATTTAATTATAGTCTGGAGGACAAGATCAAGAGAGAAAGAAATCAAAACGTAGAGGGGATTTGTACTCCATACAAACATCCTTGATTGTAGCTGCACTTAAAAAGATGCTTCCTATTGGTCTGAATATGTGTACTCCTGGGGATCAAGAGCTCATCTCTTTGGCTAAGACGAGATACAGCCATGTAAGTATATAGTTTGTAATAGTTTTTAATGCAAAATAAGCAGAACTTTATAAACTGAACTTTGAGGCATAGATATCTAAGCAGTCAATATAATTAAATACATCAGTGTAGTGTAAGCAATTATAGCTGCTGATTGTGTTTTTACAACTAGTGGTGTGTCTAGCCAGCTGCTATCCTTTCTATGTAATTTTCCATTTCTATACAATGTATATATTTACATATGTGTATTCTTTTGGACTAAATACTGAAATATCATTAGTTAGCTTTAATTCTCCTCAAAGTTTAATCCTTGTTTTGTGGTGAAAATGAAAGAAAGCCTTTATCCCATGCCCTTCTGGTAACTTACGTACTTCGAAAACAAAAGAGGTGAAGTTTCAATATTAAAATAATACTTGTTCTGTGTGGCACATGTTCTTATGAGGTGAATCATAATCTGAATTGAAAACTACTTGTACTTTTCTACAGAAGGACACTGATGATGAAGTCAAAGAACATTTACGTAACAACTTACATTTGCAGGAAAAGGTAATATAAAAAAAAATGTCTTAAAGATGCTGATGTGCACTTTTAAAACACAGAAGTCACAATTGTTTTGTTTATCATGATACATAAAAAAAGAGAATGTGAAAAGGTATTACAAAAATTGCCATTTTAACTTGTTTCTTCATAATTTTTTCATGACAATAAATAGTTTTTTTGTAGCTTTGGCTGGTGTTTTTGAGTTTCAGGAAGTCCTATAGAATGGGACAAGTGTAAAGAATTGAGATATTGGTAATTTTAAAGCTATAATTACTTAGAATCAGCTCAAAGCAAGAAGAAACTAAAATTAAAACTGCAGTATTTCAGTTTCTCTTTTTTAATTTAACTTGCACTAATGATTAAATAGTATTTCTAAGAATATGTGCATTTTAATGTGACTATGATAAAATAGCAAAAAGCTTGTGTCGTCTTAACACTTCAGAGTTTTACAAGCACATTTATGTTCCTACTATTTATATTCTGAATACACTGTCAAAGGTGATACCAAAATGGAGTCCTCATCATTCTGTAAATAATAAATAATTTAGATCATTGCCTAAAGTCTTTGAACATAATAGGAGTAACTCATTTATCCATCATGGGAGATGACTGTCTGGGTGCTATAAATTTGTGCTTACATAAATGTAAATTGGACACGCCAAGTAATTCTAATGTGTTTCTTCTATTTCTCTCTTGCAAAAAACCCACATCCTTTGGCTGTAACTCTTCACCTATTGAAATTGCAGCTGTCTTTTATAGACTTCATAAAGCTGCTTTCCACTGTTGGTACAGAAGTCCTGCAAGGAGTTAAACTCAATCCCAGTACTAGATGTGCTTCCTTATTTTTAATGCAGTTAAATGCGATACAGAAGTCCCAGGGTGCTTTATTTGGTTTCATGAAATGAAAATACAGAACCTTGCTTAAGAATTGAGTTCAGTTACCCAACAGTATGCAGAATCTAATGCCATTTTTCTGAGCAGCTAGCAGATATTAATTTTGACTAAAAGGGGACAGATGAAGTGGAATATATCTGTAACATTCTTCATTATACTATGAGAATAATAGTGCTGGTAGTCAATTTCAGTATCTTCATTCAGCAGCTTATGTATGAAATATGTTGGGTTTTAGTCTGATGATCCAGCTGTGAAATGGCAGTTAAATCTGTACAAAGACATTCTGAAGAGTGATGAACCTACTGACCCCGAGAGAAATGTGGAGCGTGTGCAGAGGATATCAGCTGCTCTCTATCATCTGGAACAGGTAGAATATTAAATGTCTATGCTACCCTTGTTTTAAAGAAGCATGAGGTTTTTTTCCTTGTAGAGATTATTTCGACTTCAGTGAGTGTCATTATTAAAGTTTCCTGATAAAAATTACTTTTGCCCATGCGCACACACATGCACATACAAATGTGTATATATGCAAAGTTTTTCGTGTAATCTGTTGCAATGCCTCAGTTTAGCTTCAGGGAAAACTCAGGATGTATTTGCCTTTGAAAAACTTAGTGAACGGTTGCAAGAACTACAATACAGTACGAATCATCACCATTCAGTAGCTGAAAACTCTGTAATTTTAAGAAGAGATGTTTGCATGTGCACTTATTTTTAATATACTGGTTTTAGCCTGTCCCCTTTTTCTGTGCCTGAGGATGCCATACCAACTTTTGAATCAGTTGCCTGTTCATTCAAATGACACAATTTAAATACAAAAAGGCATCTGTACCCTTCCCATACAAAGTTAATCCATTTCATTCACAAGTGATGTAGCACAGAAATTCATTCGCATGAACAATTGAATATGCCTAGTTAGAAACAGGCAAAATAACTAGTTTGGAATTTTAACAAGGAGTCCAACACATGAGATACTCTGGCATCTTGAGCTTCTCTGTATAAACTGAGAGTTACTATACATAAGGCCCCCAGTATTTTTTCTTATTAATTTAGAAACAAAAAAACCCAGTGTAAAACCCCAAAAAAAAACAATTTTTTCAAATAACAGGGCACATTCATAACATTGTCTAATTTGCTAATACATTAACTACTAGCTAGAAAGAAATTTTTGAATAAAAGTGGAAGAGTTTCCATTGTATGTATGAGAAGATGTTTTCCCATAGGTTGAACAACCACTGAGATCAAAGAAAGCTGTTTGGCACAAACTCCTGTCAAAACAACGCAAAAGGGCTGTTGTTGCGTGTTTCAGAATGGCACCGTTATACAACCTGCCTAGGTAAATGCCTTAAAGGTTTATTTTTTTGCTTTTTGTTTACCTTTTTGAGTGCAAATATTGCTTGTATGTATACCTGCAAGTTTGTTGATTGTTAGGCCTGTTTAATTTTGTTGAAGAGACAAGAGTTTGTTAGTTTATCACCTCGTTCCTCACAGTAGCAAAATACTTGTTTCATGACAAATAACCAGAGGGGGGAAAGACCATAGGAATTACACTGCTTCAAAACCAAAATGCTTCATTTTTGTCAGCTGTTACTCTGTATAGTTCCTCAAGTTATCTGTGAAAATTGTTAAGTTGTTGCTGTTTCTGTCCCTTTTTTGCCTCTGATTGGTTGCTCTTTTTACCCTTTATTCTCCTGTGTTTGTATTCTTTTCTCTTTTTTTAATATTGTATGGCTGTTCCTCTGCTATTGCATGCTTCACGCTCTTTAGCTTGTCTGAGGCAATCTTTAGCTACTACATCAGAATGTTCTATGTGTTAAAGCAACTATTGGGGTAGAGCAGTGCAGAATGGTATTTTGGACTTATGTGTTGCTCTGCTTCTTACTCCAGTTGAATGTAGATACCACAAAGTCCGAGATAAAGGGCATCCTGTGCCTGGATCCATCTACTGCTTTAAAAAGAATATTAAGACCATGTGGCACTGGAGCCATTTCCTTTACCTGTTCCTTCTCAACAAATCTGCTTCTTATTCAGATACAGCCTAAGCACATCTTTAATTAAGTTTGCCTCTCACCTTCTTCTGCACTTTTTCACCTTTCACATGTAATATTTTTGTTCAAAGATTGTTTGCAAAGTATTTAACAGAAGACTTGCACTGCATTTTTAAATACCTTTAATAAAGCCAATCTACGTGCTTGATGTTGGCTAAAGGTCTGTAGCTGTGTCACTGACCTATTGGAAGAGTATTAGGTTTGCACAAGACAAATAAAAAGCCAGTTATACTTTAAAAAGCACACATCCTTCCATTACAAGACATAGTCATTCTAGACTACAATACCTTCTCTAAGTTGTCACACTACCACCAGGCAATCCTAAAGAACCAGAGAAATTAGAAGGTTTAAGTACAATGTAAGAACAAACTGGCTAGTATCAACCATTCAATCTTCAAGAATTGTGTTTGGAAAAACAAGAGGAAGCGGTATGAAGAGCACCCATTTCAGTATAAAATTACTGTGAGCATTTGTGTTTTTTTCAACCATATTCTGGATTTATAAATTCTTAAGAAGTTTGGAGTATATATGAGCAACCAGATGATAAAAATGATTCACCTTTTTTTTGCCTTTAAAAAACCCCACTTTTATTTAGTATTCTTGAGGTTGATGGAACACTTGTCTAGGGGCAAAATGGGTTATGAATCTGTATTTTCATTTGCAAGAAATTATGGAGTAATACTCATTGAAGTAGGACATTTACGTGATCTGTAATTTTCATTAAAAACTATTCTGTGTTTCAGAGATTGAGGTTGGTTCTTCTCAAACTTTATGGTAGATTTTGTGGTAGAGTTTACTCCTAATTTAAATATGAATGTGAGGCAAATCTGTCCAGTTATTTCATCTTGTAGATGCTAAAAATGAACTGCCATAAATCTATTTTAGCCAATTAATGTTGGTGTCTACCCTTCAAAACAGGCAAGAGTGAAAAAACACTTTGGACTTAGAATCATAGAATGGTTTGGGTTGGAAGAGACTTTTAAAGGTCACCTAGTCCAACCCCCCTGCCATGGCCAGGGACTTCTAGGTGTGTTGCTCAATTCATAGGTGCAGAACAGAGTTTTAAAATTCATCAGTTTATAGACACGTATTTTTTCTGTATAAATCATAGGATTCTGACAGGAAACTCAGAACAGGAGTTTCAAATGCAGCTCTCCTTATTTTGTATATTTCCTCATTTTAGTTGCAGCTTTATATTGGGAGTATTAGTTCTAAATTTGATGCTAGAATCAATTAATTTAAAGGGCAGTAAGCAAACATGGTGGTACTCTTTCATTTATGCTAGAAAAGATTAATATCTTCAGTGAATAATGAGCTTTATCTTTGGAAACTTTTCTGGAGATTTAGGTGGCTTTCAATATAATTTAATGTTACTTTTATATTTTAATCTAATTTTCTTCAAAACACAATGATACATAAAATGTATCAGTTTTTAGGAATTCCAGTAAGATATTTCAAAAATTGAAATGTCTATTGATGTGCAGGTATTTGTTAAATCATAGAAAAATTACTTCAACCTCTACTGTAAATATTCCAAGTACTCCCTTTTCTGAGAAGTGCCTGGAGATTCAAAAGTAATAGTTGTATTTTAAAGTATTTTTATCTTTCAAGGAAAAAAATATTGGTTGATAGGGAATACTAATTCTTCATGTTTTGTGTTTCATTGAATGTACATGCTTTTTTCAAAAGTGTCTTATGTGATTAATGTTTTCTCTGAGATGTGTGTATTTATGTTTGATGTTTTAAGGAAATTAATTGTAAAAAAATGTGTCTGTCCTCTGTATATGCACATAGATACAGCGAAGTTGTACATGGCAATTTTTCATACACAGTTTCAAGTACATTCTTTCTGACTACTTTATTGAGTTTACCTTGCGCCTTTCTTCAATGAAAACCTATATGCTTTTCTTCAGACACAAAATTAGCAATTTCTTCCTGAGCACCTTTCAACGTGTTTGGCTGGAAAAAGTACATGAAAAAACTCAGTATGACAGGCTTATACTCAAGTTAACGGTAATGTAACTTGTGAAGAGCCTCTTCCTTATGCGCACACTTATTCCTTCCCAGCCATGATTTGATGTTATCATAAAACATGAATTTGTACAATTTTCAGAGGCAATTCTGATTGGTCAGTTTTTGAAATTTGATAACAAAATGGCACCAGTGCCAGCAGCAGAACCTAGAAGGTTGGCTCAGTAGCTCTTCCATTGTAAAATAATAATTCATGTGCACAGTGTATTTACGCAAGTCATAGTATCTACAGCCAATTCATATAGCTTTTGTTAGCAGTGCAGGATAAAAGTAAATGAGAAGGCTGTGTGGAACAACCTTTGTAGCCTCGTGTAGTGCACCTCAGAACAAAATTTTCCCCCAGATGTAATGTAAAGATGGAATGGTTTGGCCATTATTATGTGTAGTCTTATGAGCTGTATTCTCTGTGGAAAATTAAATTAATGAATACTGCATAGTAGTAATTAATATGCTTAAGACTTTTCTAAAATTGGTCATTTTCTAGAGCAGGTTTTGTGTATTTCTAATCCAGCTTCTTTGAGAACACATTAATACTGCCCTAATTTGGAACTGAAAGAAAAGAAGTTGAGGTTAAGGCTTCTCTACATGGACGAAGGCATTTATTGTCTACAACAATTGGAAAGTACTTGATAATTATTTTGGTGTTGTTGGCCAACTTCTGCTGTCTCAATGTCCTAAATCTAGTCAACTAGATTTACATCTCATAGGTGTAAATCTTACCCACTCATTCTCAGTCTGTTCAAGTGTGTATTTTTTCCATGCTTGCATTAAGGTTCCAGTCCTGCAGCTTCATGTATAATGTATATTAGCACTCCCAAAGTCTTCAAAACAGAAAGTAATGTGTACATATATGTATAAAAAAAGAATGTTCAAAAGTACACGCGGGTTTGTCGCTGAATGTTAGTTATGTTTTGCATTTTGTTTCACTGACCAATCAGAGGATCAGAATTGTACAAATACGTATCCTTACTAATCATTAACCACCTGAGCTATTATACTATGTTCCGTTACCCCTCTTGATCTCACTTTCACAACCCCCCCCCAGGCACCGTTCTATTAACCTCTTCCTCCATGGCTATCAGAACTATTGGATAGAAACAGAGGAATATTCATTTGAGGAGAAACTAGTTCAGGATTTGGCTGTAAGTACTGACATAATTGGGCATATTTTTCAGTGCCCACTTTAGTGTATACTTTATGTACCTATTATAACCTATATTTAATTTTTGTGTGCTGTATGCATATGCATAAGCTTATAAAATATTAATCCTTATGCTTCAGGGCATAAGGTTATTTTCTGCTGTGGTCAAAAAGACATTTGTCCTGTGATGCACACTGAAGTGCATTAAGATGGTTTATGCCTTCAGACAAACTATGTGATACCATTCTTGGGAAGAGAAATGGATTAGATGAACTGTCAGACTTTTTTTGTCATTATGGTAATTCCTATGTTCCTATATTTTATACTGTTTTTTTAAAGCTTGACACAATTGATCCTTTACCCCTTTTTAAAATTTTTGTTGATGCATAATATTTAATTTTAACATTTTCAGCTTTGATGCAAATTAATTTTGCTGTTTTCTTGTTGATACATCATAAGGAGAAGTAAATATATGTAGCCATATTCAGCAAAAATTTAGTTTACATTTGTAAAAGCGATTGGTAAAGTTCAGCATTTTGTTACTGAATATAGATTCAGAAAGCCTAGTGCTTTTTCTCTTCTCTCACTGTAGTTAGTTTTTCTAAAATACTTCCAAGGGGCCTAGCTCCATAGTATCTAAACACCACGAAAACGAATACAGAGCTTAATGGATCACATGAAAATGTATCAGGAGATGCTTCAGTGTTAGCAAAAGCAGCCATGTTGTGCTTTTTAAAGACCCACTGGTACAGAAAGTTGTATGATTTTTCAAAATTACAGCTAATGTATTCTTCTCATACTCTAAACAATTATATGGTCACAGTCTTTTATTGACTTTGTTCCTTCTTTCTGAATGAAGGAATGAGGCCATTAATCAAAACAGTGATTACAATTCTTTCAGATTTACTGGAGAAGTAAATTAAACTTCTCTAATTACAATTATCTCTAACTACAATGATTCTACAATAATTGAAACCCTACAAAGGGCTGATAACACAAGTAAGGTAAAGATGATATGCTGCTCTTTTGCCAGTGCTGGCTTTGTTATATTTTGAACTGCCAAAACAAGTTTGAAATTGACTAAGAGCAGTCCTTACATTTGTTGAGTCAAGGTTACCTAGAAATGATATATGAAAGTATTGTGGCAAACAGTAGTCTGAATAGGATGTATCTGATGTTATTATGAAAAATAGTTCCATATACCAATAATTCTGCTGCTAAAGAGTTGAGCTGGGACTTTCTTTCAATTCTGATCCACTGGTAACACATATTTTCTGCTGAATAAGGCTTTCCTAAGATTTTCACTGTCTCATTCTCAATAACATGCAAATGAGAAACTTCTAATGTTACTATTAAATATGAATAACAATCAGGTACTCTAACTCCTTCTGAGTCATACAGGCACATAATGTTGCAGGTTATGCTGTAAGTTGCTGAATAAGATGAATACTGGAAGTTAACACAAATTGGACAGAATAAAATTACTGAAATCCTTTCCTAAGCTTAATTACTCATTTTTTTTCTTACTGATGAAGCTTAATTTCTATATTCTCATATAAATCTTGAGACAGACACCTCCAAAAAAAGATGAAGAGGAAGAGGAAGAGACTGAGAAAAAACAGCCTGATCCACTTCATCAGATTATCCTCTATTTCAGTCGCAGTGCTCTCACAGAAAGAAGGTAAAAAGAACTGCGTTGAAAAGCACATAAAGTAAAAGCACACAGTAACTGAATTTCTAATGACATTACAGAAGTGATTTAACACAACTGCAGTTCATTACTGTGCATGGTGAATACTTTTTTGCATCTTAGTTTCATTAGAGTTTTCATGTATTTAAACTATGTATAACCTTTATATTGAGACAAATATTGACTATTTTTGACATTTTAAAAGCTTTGTAACTACCCAGTGCAGAAATAACTGAGCATGAAATCTCATAGAAACATAAAAACTACAGGAACTGCTGGTTCATTCAGAGTAGTAGATGTGTGTTCTGCTTGTTGGTATTCATTGCATTTTAATCAGTATGACAGAAAAGGTTTCACTGATGATTAGCATGAATCTCTTTTAATGCCAGTTTCTCTTTTGAATTTAGACTGTTAATTAGAATATGTGTTTTGTATGAGTAGAGTACTGCAGTGCTTCATATACTTTTTCTGTATGACTAATACAATCTTGCCATCTGACAGTTATAATTATTCTAACTTATATCTGCACGATATTTTTCTGCACCTGAAACAGTCAGTGATCCTTACTTATCCAACATGACCAAGCTGGATATCCAAATATACCTCTAAATTGTTTAATTGAAAAGTTAGAGACTTGATTTGAGGGAAGAAAATACATTTATAATACAATTTTCAAGTGCAATAGCATTTCAAGTAGATGTGTATATATTTTAATAAAATATCCTTTAATAAATATGTTATTTAAATATTAGTAGGAGTATGACATCTTTTTATCACTATATCATAAAATAATTTAAAATTTTTCTTACTCTTTATAGCAAACTAGAAGATGATCCTTTATATATTGCCTATTCGGCCATGATGGCAAAGGTAAATATATAATTTCAACCTCCAACCCTTACTCCACTCAGGTACTTCCCATTAATTTTAAATGCTTTTTAAGCCTTTTTCTTCTCTTTCTTACGTGGACTGCTTGATACCAGTAATTTCTACATTTTTAATGAAGCCAATGCTCTTCAGAGTTATATATATATAATGAGATATTTCCTACATTAAAATAATATAAATTTTCAGTAGATGCAATCCTGTTGATATCACCTGGCACTTTGTTTTATACAGGATTAACTCATGAGCAGTCTTAACATAGTAGTTATCTTTATTCTTTGGGTAATTATTTGGAGTCAGTGTTTGAAGTCAGTCAAAAATAAGTTGCCAATCAGTTTTTGCAACATATTGATTACAGCTGACATGTGTGAAGGGAGTTTGACTGTGGAGATAAGTATTATGGATATAAATATGACACAAGAACACATAGCCTGCAGTTACAGGGTGCATATGCAGTTGGATGAATAACCTCAAGTACTCATACATAGGGAATATCAGGATCTTAGCCTGGATGGGCACAAATATTTACGATTACAGGGATTTTAAATCTTAATGCTTCTTAATGCCTTTAATTATTGCTTGAAAAAATTTCTTTGGTCATTTTTGTAGAAATACTACAGTAAAACTAGGCATTATGTTTCATAATGAGCAAAATCTTGTGATTTCTGTTTCTAACATCAAAAGAGCTGTCAGGAAGAAGAAGAAGAAGAAGAGGAAGAAGAAGAAAAAGATAAGACATTTGAGGTGAGAGTTTAAATAATGTTTCTTTCTCATTGGCTTATTGCAAGTATTTTAAATAGGTCCACTAGAATCTATGCAAGAGTAACACGGTGTGTTGAGCTGGTTTACTAGGTCATTCACACAAAAGAAAGACGGTGTGTTCTGAAGTTTTGGAATAAAACAACCCATGGATTATGGAGGCAGATGGCCTTCAACATCTTCTGATTTCTCATCTTCCTATGTTTTCTGAATCAGTTCCCGTGTGTATTCTGTTCTCATTTTTGTTCCCAAACCCAGGAGAAAGAAATGGAAAAACAGCGAACTCTCTATCAGCAAGCTCGCTTACATGATCGTGGAGCTGCTGAGATGGTCCTTCAGATGATTAGTGCAAGCAAAGGTAATAAACTGTGAATTATTAAAAGTATACGTGATATACATATCATAGGTATAATGCTATACCCATAGAGCGTATTATGTCATTATAGCTATGATATGTATATCATATACAACTTGTATATGGTTTATAATGAAGTAAAATAAATGTCATTTACAACTATAGTAGGTATAATTTCCAGACTGCTTTTCTGATTGAATAGTTCATAACTGCAAGGTTTAATGACTGTACCCTTGTTTTGACAGGTCATACAGGACCCATGGTGGTTGAAACACTAAAACTTGGTATTGCTATTCTAAATGGTGGGAATACCATAGTTCAACAGGTAATGCTTTTCTAACTACTAGGAGGCAAGTAATTCTGAGAATTTCAGTGTTCTGTTGCGTTTTTATTTTAGTGCATTTAATTTTAAGCTAAAGTGTGAAGGGATATCAGGGTATTTTTGGTACAATAACAATGATATTGCTTGCCAGTGATTTGCATTTCAAATTGTAATTCAGGAAGTTGTTCATTTATATAATTTTAATAGAGATTTTTTTTTTCCCCAAAAAATGTATACCCTTTAGAAAATGCTAGACTACCTGAAGGAGAAAAAGGATGCTGGATTTTTTCAAAGTCTCTCTGGCTTGATGCAGTCCTGCAGGTAAAAGCATAAATCATATTATTACAGTTTCAGTTTTCTTCAGGTTAGTGGCTTATTCCTCAGTGCAGCTGTATTTGTTAGACTTAAATTACAGGAGTAACAGATTGTAGAACTCTTGTGGGAAATTTTTGTGAATCAGAGGAGTAGTTTGTTCATCTTTTAGAGTATTCTTCTGAAGGAGAAAATAAAGCAAAGACTGTGTATGCCTTTGAAGGCTTAGTTTGGAGGGGCATAAAAGTGAAATGTAATGGCTCTTTTACTAGTCCCTCAAATTTTCTGTCTGGGTCGTTCTAAGGATGGAGAAGAACCCTCATTGAAGGAGAGACAGGCCAGTGGAGCTTTCCTAAGCTTTCAGTTTCTCCACATTTCTGACGAGTTACATAATCTCTGTCTCCATCTCAATCCTCTGCATATGTATAAGGTTTGTTAGAGATGGCACATGTCCAAGGAGACTATAGCAGTCCATTCCCTTGATAAACCAAAAGTTCAAATTAGTTAAGGTAAAGGACTTCCATAAAGAAGGTGGAAAACTGTTGATGTTTCTGATTACTCATACAGTAGAGAACCTCCTTTTCTCAGCCATTTAAAGCAACAGAAGGGTTCTTAAGGAGTAGACTGGGAATTAGAAGTGGAGAAGCTGTATGAAGACAGGAAAAAATGTGGAAAGAGTGGTGACCTGTGCTGCAGAAATTATCGCTGAGTAGTTGTAGCCTAATTAAATAACAGCTATCTTCAAACGTTTCCATTTATGCAGAACAGTTTAGCAAGGTCTTCCTCAAACAGGAACTGCAGTGATGGTTATTACCAATTGTGTATGTGTATCATTTAGGACTTCATTAACAAAGGTTTTGATAAAACGGCTTGAACACTGACAAGAAAATGATGCTGTTAAAAATGCTTTTAGTTTTAATGATGTCACTAGATAGTAGAATATGTGACTACATTGCTGTTTAACTTGAAAAAAATTAGATAATGATAGAATTTTATTTGGACTCTTTAAATTTTATTTATTAATTTATTTGGACTCTTTAAATTTTAGTAAAATTTTAGTAAAATTTTTAAATTTTAGTATTCTAACTGGGTGGTGAGAAGACTCCTCATCTGCTATTCCACGTGCTGGGCTATGCCAAGTTAGCAAAAGAAAATTCAGCTACCAGTGTATTTTGACCTTGGAAGATACGGAATCTCTGATTCAGGAAGATATGGAATCTCTGATTCAATGTATGTCTTCTGAATATGGAATCAGAGATTCCATATGTCTTCTGAATAATGTAATAATGCATAATATAGACAGTAGAAATATAATTGAAGTAGAAATATATATATATAGAAATATAATTGAAAGAATAGTGATAACTTAGTGGAAAACAGTGTGACTGAGAAATAACTGCAGTAAGGTCCTTTTGGCAGGAAGATTTAAGTCAACATAAAGAGTAGTATTTCATGTTCCATTTCCATTCTTCATTTATGCATGAAACCATGAATGATGTTACTGGAAGAGAAGTTAGGTAACTGGTGAGACTTGACCTGAGACCCATTTCTTTTCAGAAATGGACACAGGACCCAAGCTCTTTTATCTAATATTCATATTAAATAAAACATGAGGCAATGCATGTCGCAGTGGGTCAAGACTTGTAGTTGAAGGCCTCCAGATATTTCCTAGAAAATAATTTTCTATTGTGTGCTATAGTACTTTTTCCTGTTGGTTTTTTTTTTTCTTCCATATAAGCGTTCTTGACTTGAATGCGTTTGAGAGACAAAATAAAGCAGAAGGCCTGGGAATGGTTACTGAAGAAGGAACTCGTAAGTAGAAAGAAATTGATTCCTGTAGTGCTTAAAACATTACTTGTGTTTCCTTCTTTAATAAGAACTGTTACTTACTGTGGCTTGAGGTTTCTGTTGATAAAATTACTATAAGTAATTCTAGGCTTTGAATTCTGAATATGCTTTATAATTACAAAATCTTTAGCAATAATTTTTAAGAAAAGCGTTGTAACTTCCAATATTCTTATCCTGTATTCTTGTTATTTTTCTTTGATCCACAGTCATCGTTCGTGAGCGTGGTATGTTTGGGTTTACAGTTTTCGATACTATTGTTGCAAAAATGTGTTGCAAATACAGAGAGAAATCTTTCATTGCATCTTCCCAGATATCTTTAGGTTTAGCTTTATGGTCTGCAGCAGGTTGTGTGTTCAGCTTGGATAAACAGTTTGATGCTTATTAAAGAATTGTCATTCATATTTAAGGCATGATTTTAGCTATAACTAACCATTTACTTATTAGAGATATATCCTGTTGCTTTCCTTTTTGTTGTTGTTGGTTTTTTTTAACCTTGGATGCATTGGAGTGCTAAATATTTTGGCTTTGCTTTTTCTGTCCCAGTTTTTCTTTTCATTATTATCAGTCCGTTTCTTTTAAATTGCTTTAACGCTTTTATAATACTATTTTTTATTAGAATTCCAGTTTTAAAGGTTGTTGTAATATTATGTGTTCTGTGTATTTAATCATAATAGTTGTCACATAATCATTGTATTTGTATATTTTAAAGGTGAAAAAGTGTTGCAGCAGGATGAATTTACTCGAGATCTGTTTAGGTTTTTACAGCTGCTATGTGAAGGGCATAACAATGGTAAGTGAACTGCATTAATTTTGGGGAAAATGTGTGATGAGCCTGTTCTAAAACAGAGTTGGATAAAGCTGATTCTAATGGTTTTTTTCCCTCTAATTCATTTAGTTTTCTGAGGGGAAATTGGCATGCCAACCATTTCAATTGTGGAGTTCAATTTGAATTTTAAGTCTTAATGTAATTTCAGGTTTTATGCCATTGTTAATAGTAAAGCCTATTGCAAGTCATGTGGATAACAATTCTTCAGTTGTATTTGCATTGTGATCTGCTGTAGTTCAATAACACATAAGCATCTGTACCCAACAAGGTACTTAAAATAAGGTATTCTGCATGAAAATATGAAAATAACGTATTTTTTTATTCCTATATGTACTAACCAAGCACAAATCACTTCTTATTTCAGATTTTCAAAATTACCTACGTACTCAGATGGGCAACACCACTACAGTGAATATTATCATTAGTACAGTTGACTATCTCTTGCGTCTTCAGGTGAGGAAAAAACAGGGGAAAATGGAATATAACATATTTACCTTTTCTTCATTTTTAGAAATTCACATTTTACTGGAATCAAATATGAATATCCTCTCTTCAGGGGTGTCTGAAGTAAAGAATTCTGATCTAATTTATTTCATCTCTTCTTTCCTTTTAAAATAGATGACCTTTCAGAATTCTGTGTGAAACCAAATGTTTGTTAATTTATTTCATTTTTCACTTCTGCAGGGAGCATAGTTAGATAAAAATGCAAAAACATTGTCATGAAAATAGACACAGAAATACTAAATCCCATCTGTGGCTAATTTTTGGTGATACAAATGCAGGCAGTAAATACTGCATACAGAATCCCAAATTAGAAAGTATAATGTTGGTTTTTTTTCTTAGGAATCAATCAGTGACTTCTATTGGTACTATTCAGGAAAGGATGTCATTGATGAATCAGGACAACGTAACTTTTCTAAAGCTCTGGCTGTCACCAAACAAATATTCAATTCCCTTACAGAATATATACAGGTAAACAAAATGTTTTGCTCAAGGTACTAACAGTGAAGGTCTATGATTACAGGGCCTGATCAAGGCCTGTTACAAATTTGTAAATACTTTGGCTTTATTTTTCTTAATTTTGATAAAGTTACGTGGAATCACTGGCCCAGTGTAAAGTTAATACTAAAACATGTGAATGGCTGCATATTTAATATGATACAATCTAGTATTTATGCACTAGATACGAAAGAGACCTTGGGAAGATTTCTCATGTAGCTTCGTGGAAGCCTGAAGTTTCTTTTTTAATTTTTTTCAGGGAGAAATCTTAGGAAAGCAAATTATTTGTTTTATGTTGTAGAAATAAAAAATGTGGTTTTCTTACTTTTTTTTTTAGGGCCCTTGCATAGGTAATCAACAGAGTCTGGCTCATAGCAGGCTGTGGGATGCAGTTGTTGGCTTTCTTCATGTTTTTGCCAATATGCAGATGAAACTTTCACAGGTATTTTCAGTAGTCAAGTAATCCTTCTTTGAATATGTTTATAAACTACCACCAAGTGAATACTGAAAGCTGTAAATGTGCTAATACTAATTGATTGTACATGGGCCTGTTGTAATGTAGAGGTCCAAGACTGAATCACAAGACTAACATCTTCATATCACTCCTTTAGCATTAATCATCACTGTGCACCCCGCCTTTTCTAGTATTAAACCCACTGCTTCCAACTCAATTATACCTTTTTGATAATGAAGGTGACAGTTTGGTCCGTTGCTCCCTGTTGTCAAAACCTGATGATCTGTCAGAGCAGAAGTGCCATTAAAAATATGGTTCCTATGCTACAGCTAAGTAGGGCAAGAGAAAAGCTGGGAAAGGTTCAAAGAGGGGGAGGAATGTGACAGGCAGTCAACTTGTCCAGTTAATTCATCGCAGGCACTGAGCAGGAGGAAAACAGGCAGTGTTGATTTCACTGTGCAGGGGCGTTGTCAAGTCCCAATCCTCTTCACAGTTTCAGGCTTCTGTGTTCTTTTGTGACTTCTGCTTAATGTACCCGTAACACCCGAGCCACTAGGCACTGAGTGCAGCAGTGCCGAGAGTTAATTCCTCGGTTTTATTCAGTGTCTCTGCTACCCTCGGACTTATTCATAAGACTTCTTCCCACCCTACAGAAGTAATGGGCATTTTGAGGATACTTAACAGTTTTTAGGTCCTTAGTCATAAATCCGTGTTAGACTGCTAGTGTTCTGTAGTTAAACAGTTCTAGTTCTGTTTGACTGGTAATGCATTATGCCATTAAATATTCCCTGTGAAGTGAGAAAGGATGGATTCTTTCTGAGATGAATACTGACAGATCTGTGGAATAACCGATTTTGTGAGTTTCTGCTGACCCTTACCTGCACTTCGGTACTCTTTAATGCTTTATTAAAGCTTATCTTTATGGTATTAATACCTCTGCTGTAGTAAGTTACCTTCATATTATATAAGACTTATGACAGTAACCATAATAAAATGACAGTGAAATGTTGCTGAAGAATGTGAGCTACATTTAGATGACCATCCTATGTACTGTTTTTTTCCAAATGTATTTAGTTTTCCATATAAATACAAAGGAAAAACAACCTTATACTCCGTCTTTTTTTACAGGACTCTGCTCAGATTGAATTGCTTAAAGAACTGCTAGATCTGCTAAAGGATATGGTAGTGATGCTCTTGTCACTGCTTGAAGGTAGGACCTGTTTTTTCTTTACGGTCAAATATGATTATCTTAGCTTTATAATGTAAAGTATGATAATTAGGTTCACCTTATATAAACTGGTTTTTAATTGCCTTTATGTAATTCCAGGAAAAAACCTATCTGATATTTATTTAACAATTATTGTGGAATATACATAGTCATGAAAAAGAGGGCTGCTACAGAAAAACATGTTGAAAGAAAAATTACAAAGATTTAAGAACAGTTTTGTTCTGTTCTCAGCATGAATATGAAATTTATTTACTTAAAATGTAGTGATGTCAAATAACTTCCTGTTTTAACACACTACTTAGGTAACGTTGTAAATGGAACTATTGGAAAACAAATGGTAGACACACTTGTCGAATCATCTAGCAATGTAGAAATGATTTTGAAGTTCTTTGACATGTTCCTCAAGTTAAAAGATCTGACTAACTCAGATGCTTTCAAAGAGCATGACCCAGATAGTAAAGGCATCATTTCAAAGAAGGAGTTTCAGAAATCAATGGAGGCTCAAAAACAATACACACAGTCAGAGATTGAATTCCTGCTGTCCTGTGCAGAAGCTGACGAAAATGATATGTTTAACTACGTTGATTTTGTGGAAAGATTCCATGAACCAGCCAAAGACATTGGATTTAACGTAGCAGTATTGCTAACAAACCTTTCAGAGCACATGCCTCATGATTCACGCCTTCAGAGCTTACTTGAACCTGCGGAGAGTGTTCTTAATTACTTTGAACCATACCTTGGCCGTATTGAAATAATGGGTGGAGCCAAGAAAATAGAAAGAGTTTACTTTGAAATCAGTGAATCCAGTCGAATGCAGTGGGAGAAGCCACAGGTGAAGGAATCCAAAAGGCAGTTCATATTCGATGTTGTAAATGAAGGTGGAGAGCAAGAAAAAATGGAACTCTTTGTCAATTTCTGTGAAGACACAATCTTTGAAATGCAGTTAGCATCCCAGATCTCTGAAACGGATTCATCTGAGAGGCCTGAGGAAGAGGAAGAGGCAGAGCCTTCTTATGTAGTGGATATTGAAGATGATGAGGAAGAGGAAAAGTCCCTGGAATCTGCTTCAGCTTTTGCAATGGCCTGTGTTGCAGTGAAGAAGAATGTTGCCAACTTTTTTAAAATGGTCACTATGAAGAACCTAAGGAAACAATACAGGAAAGTTAAAAAGATGACAGTAAAAGAGATGGTGAAAGTGTTTTTCTCCTTTTTCTGGATCCTATTTATAGGGATATTCCAACTGTTCTTTACTATAGTGTGGGGAATTTTCCAGATTCTTTGGAACACTGTGTTTGGGGGTGGCCTGGTTGAAGGAGCCAAAAACATTAAAGTTACTAAACTATTAGGGGACATGCCTGACCCAACACAGTTTGGAATCCATGATGATGTTATGGAAGCAGAAAAAGCTGAAGGCACTGAGCATGGTGTCGGAGCTGAACTTGTGCAGTTTGTGAAGGGTGAAAAGGGAGAAACTGACATCTTCTCGGACATTTTTGGCATTCATACAAAGAAAGAAGGCTCAAAACACGGTCATGATGCTGGACTAGGAGATATTGCAGAAATCCTTGGTACTGATATCCAGTCGTCTTTGGAAAACACAGTTCGTAAGAAGAAAGGGTTACAGGTATGTTAAAGAGATTCTGTATTTCTGTGCACAAAATGATAACAATACAAATATATTACTGAATTTTCTATTAGTAACGGCATTATTTGCTAGTTAACTGATTAATCAGTGTTCTCAATGAGAACATACTTTATAATCTGTACTCTTTTAAAACAAATAGGAGAGTTTGTGTGGCAGAACAATTCAGTCCAGTGTGTTTAGATTTCACTGCAGTAAATTGTTGTTATTGTTCATTTGGACTTTATTCAAAACAAAAAATGCTAGCAGCTTTCTAGGCACAGTTTTTGCTTTAAATGGTTTACAGTCTTGTTTATGCTGCATACCCCATTTTTTTCACAGTGTATTACTTTTGCAGTCTACTTTCTCCATAGTAATGCCATATCATTATTGTCTGTCTTCTACATGCTTTACTGATCACACACAATAAAATATCCTTTTTCCCTGTTATTTGAAATAATTTTGCCTGAATTTATTGTTACTTTAATGATTATCGGATAATCATTCTTTAATTCCATTTTATGAAGAATATATTTTGTTTCACTCAGCTGAGCGAAATATAATTTATTGTTCTGTTTAAAAATGGATTGAACTAAATATGAAAACCCAAACACATTTGTAATATTTGCAGGGCATTGTGTTTCACTCTGGCCTTCAGATTTGTTGCTACTTGTTATTCAAATATATCTTTCCTCTAATCATTAATCCACCTCTTCATGGTATGCTTTCCACATATTTTCAAGATAAACCTCAATTGTACAACTTCTTAGTTCATTATTTCCTATTCATTTGTATGTTTTTCTCCAAGATTTGTTTATTGCCTCCATCAAACCATATTTTTCCATTTATTTTTCTTATTTATTTATTAATTCATGTTTATGTGTGTACTTAAAAATTACAGTCTTTTAATATCTTGTCTCATTTAGCACAAATGTAATGTGGTTGGTATTTAAAAATACTATTTTTACTTAAGGATCTTAGCAGGTCTGAGTAAATATTTTAGAACTTTCTTCAACAATAGTTGAAGTAAATATTTTACTTCAGACCTGAGTAAATATTTTCTTTGCTTTACTTTGATTTACATGTTTTTCATATTTTATACATTTCTCAGATTTATTTGTAAGTATTGATAAAAATGGTCAATAATGCAATTTATCCAGCTTTGACCTTTAATATGTTATACAGTGAAATTTACCAAAATAATGCTTACACTAATTCCATATTAAATAAATTGTTATTCACATTATGAATGGCTCAAGTAATCCAGTTGGAGCACTGAATATACCTATTCAGTAGAGCTCAAAGAAGAAACAGCAATGTAGTAATCAAAAATTCCCTTCAGGAAGTCACTGTCTTTCTTAAGCATTTACAACGATAAAGCTTATGCAAATGGACAGAAACTCACCTCTATATACTGGAAAAGCAATTGTGTAGTGATAAGGTCAATGACATTACCATATAGTCAGAGAAACTGTAAAATAACCTATGGAATTGTATGTGATGAAGATTGTTAGGACTTGGGTTTTACTGTGAAGTTCCACAGAAATCTGTGCTGGGAGCCATGCAGGTTCACAAGAAAAGAAGTGAGTAGTGAGCTAACAGAGTTTGCTGATAAATCTAAATTATTTGTAGCAGTAAAATCAAGAGCTAATTGCAAAGTTGCCTTAGAATAGCAGATGAAAATCAGTGAAGTGATGTATGTGGAAGGAAAAGGTGTAATTTTGCATGTAAAATGTTGGATTTTGAGCTGATGGTTACTGCTTGGGTATGAAACCTTGGGAATATAATAGAGTTGTACAGAAGTGTCAGTTCAATGAAAACGTCAATCAACACAGATCAGAAAAACAAACTGAAATTTTGAATTGTTGAGAAAGGAACAGAGAGCGGAAAACCTCAGAATGCTTCATGAACACCAAGTGTATCTGTGACCTGAAGACCAGGTTCCCTCATTTCAAAAAGAATGTGATAGAACTGAGAAAGATTCAGTGAAGGTCAAAAAGTTACCAAAATTTTGTATGGAACAAATCTTGTGTACGGAATTAAGTAGGTTAGGCTCTTCAGCCTGGAAAGGAGACAACTGAGAGAACTTATGACTGAAGGATGAAGAGGAGGGTTACGGATTTATTCATTCTTCCCCACCCTACCCCTTAGAAGAACTAGGCATCATCAAATGATCTCTGAATTACCCTTCACGAGCTTGAGATCTTAGGGGAAACTCTTTGTGGAAGAGTTACACGCTTCCATCATGTGTACTAGATGAGGTTCCACAGATAAGAGGTGAGATAAACAAGGCAAGATCGATTTAGTAAATTCTTTCACTACTTATGTGTGAGAGATAGGCATCCAAGTGAGTAACAGGGGGAACGTTTAGATAACTGTATTTATGTATTAACCAAAAATGCGGAATACACCAACAGACAACCGGTGTCTAAGCACTTTGAATACAGAATACAGAAGAGGATAAAGAGTTAAGACAGGATTTTGCAAAAGTGAATGGTAGCATATTTTAGGCACTTTAGATTCCTTTGTGAATCTAGGACTTCGTAGCCTGCATCTCTGATTTCCAGTGAAGCTTAGATACTCAAACTGCATTTGAAATGAGTTTACTTTCGTATTGCAACACTGAGCCTAAAGGTGTTTGAAACCAAGGCCCCAGCTTCTTTGCTGCATTTAGCCATCTGTAAAATTGTACGTTAGTTTTTCCTTAAGCGAATGTTGTAAACGCATGCTTAGATTGTTATGAGGTGAGCCAGTAAAGGTTTAATGAACCATCAACCCACCTAAGATAAATAGTTTGAAGAAAAGTAAGTAAAAGTTGTTTAAATCACGTAAGTAAAAGTTGTTTAAATATTTATCTGTTTTCAAATGCATCAGTTGATCTTGACAAAGTAATTAGGTTTTGTAATATCTGATAATTACACAGATCTTTTTCTGATTTTTCATGCTGTCATTGATATATTATTCCTTGGTTCATATTTGGAATGAGGCAAACTGATGCTTATTTTCCACATAATCAGTAACTGCATTGAGTCTTTGTGAGTGACTTCTGTATTAGGGTGTGATCTGGATGTAGTTACCTTCATCCTCAACTGGTCGCATAATCAGTCTGATAACCACGTATAATTACTTCAAGTTATTCAGTCAACTGGCCTAGTTACAGTATTGATAACACTCTACTGAAAAATGCTGTCAAAAGAATTTCTGCATTTTCACTGTTAAAATCCAGTCTGAGCTGTCTATTTTTAAAAATCTAACACTTTAAAAGTGCAAAGTGGTATAAAAAAAGATAGTGTGGTAATTGTTGTATTTGTTTCTTAGAAATTTTATTTTAATGGATCCATTTTGACAGTTAAAACACTTCTTGCAGATATCTGAAATTGCAAAAGAAGCTGAAAGAGAAAGAAAAGCAGAAGCTGAGAAGGCAGAGTAAGTTATTTTTGCACAATTCCCATTTGATTCCCTGCTGCTTCCTAGTGCTAGGTAATTTGGCCAGAAGAACCCAAGCAATGCTCTGTATCAAAAGCACTTTCTGTACACTTTGTCTCATCTGTATTTTGAAAAGCAGCACAGTCCCTAAGAGGTGGCAGACCATCTCAGTGGGCATCAAAATGGTAATCCGATTCATTTTTTTTTTTCGTGGCCCTTGACATTTCTGTGTATATAAATCTGTGGCCATTGTCTTTAAAAATTCCCATGACTACATTTAAAAATGAGCACCAGTCTTGAAAAAAACTGCAAGTTGTCATTGCTGCTATTTATACTTTCCCTACTACCCACTGTAGTTTTCAGGCAGCCGCAGCTGAAACACAATATTTGACTAACCCAACAGTTTTTATTATTGGTGTTTAATCTGTTCTCAGGTTGTGAACTTCACAACAGATACATTCCTTTGTCCAGTCATCCTGCATATGACTGACCTATAAATAACTTTTAAAATGCTTACCTTGCTTTAGCAGCATCCTACTTTTAAGGGACATGATCTCTTTTTGGACCTGCAGCCACACTGTAGGCTTGCAGCCTGATGAACGCCCTTAAAATATTTGTAGACACATACAAAAGATCTCTTAGAGATTCTTACATATTCAAAAGCTATGCATATTTTTTCTTTTTTTTTTTTTCCTGTTTTGCTTCATGTTTAAAGTGTTTACTTCAGCCTCATTTATCTTTCTTATCAGCCAAAGTTAATTTTTTTAAGTGGGCCATTGGGGTCAATATTTTAGGACCAGATACACTTTGTATAGCTTGTCTGAAAAGTATCCTTTTTTCTCCTCTGTATATATATACACTTATATGTGTGTATGTAGGCATGCATGTATATGTATGTGTATATACATATATGTGTATATGTGTGTCTTATATGGACAAGAATGTACATATCCATATGCTCACACATATGCATTTAAATAGGGTTTTTGGTTTTTTTTCTGTTACCTCGTGAGTCTGTGATTCTGTGAAATGATCCCTTTTAAAAGTTTTGTTAAATCATACCGCTGCTGGCCTTTTTTCTTTGTGGACTTATTTTGGTCTCCTCATTTAGACACTAGCAGCATATTCACTAGTGCTTCAGTGAAGCAATTTATAAATACCTCGGAATTTGCCCAAAATCTCCTGTGCCACTCATTTTTTTATTTTAGGCTTTTTCACCTCTTATTTTCTATAGGCATGATCTCTTTCTACCTCTGTTATTTTATTGGCCTTATTTTTCCTATTCCCCGTTGTCTTCTCATCCGCCATGCTTAAATCTCTTCTCAAGTACTTCTGCAGCATATTCAAATTGCCTTCAGATTAAAAATTAAAGTTGAAATGGCTTACACTTCTGAGGCTGCAACAGGGGCTTTTTTTGCTAGAAGATAAACACATTCTTTTACATATATGCAAATTTTTTTTTTAATTTAGTAACTAAATTCCCCTATTACCACATACAGTCTTAATACTTAATTTTCATAAAGGCAGTTCAGTGGTGCAGGAGGATTGATTGTCATCTTCTACGTACTTTGTAAGGTGCGACCCTCTGAAGCAAACTTCCTTGTTACTCATTCATCTCTCTAACAACAGTGATTGCCTTGACTGAAATGAATTCATTTTATGATACTGTGATTCAGTTACGATACTGTGTACCAAATGCCAAAAGCTTTATTTCTCTTCTTCAGCCCCAGTCTCAAGAAAGTACACATGAACACTTAAAATTTTTATGTTGCTTGCTTTGAGTATGTATGTATATCACTGGTTTTGGCAAACTTTATCCACTTCATGCTTGGCGCAGTAACTTCTGCTTGGTTTTTGGCTTTTTACCCTTTTTGATCTCCCCTCGACAACTCTATTCCTCCATATCATTTGAAACTAAGGTCACTTCTTTTACTCTGGGCTTACTGTCCACCTCAAGTCTTTTACTTACAATCCTTTTTCTCCCAGTGTCAACACTAACTTTCAAAGCCAAACTTCCTGAATTAGACTTCCTTCTAAATGAATGCATTTGCAATACAGAAGTTTGGCTAGGTATTTTTGTTAAGATAATCTTTCTCCTAGCATGGAAGATGGGGAGAAACAAGATAAAGCAAAGGAAGTACAATCCGAGCAGCTAGAAGAGGGAAAAATGAAGAAAAAGAAGCGAAGGCATGGACAAAAAATTGAGAAACCGGAGGCTGTTATGGCTAACTTCTTCAAAGCTTTGGAAATTTATCAAACAAAAATGCTTGTAAGTTTATCATAAATTCTTCTAGTCATTGAATTTTTATTTATACAATATAGAACACTTGTTTGCTATTGAAGGGAGAAATGTTACAGACATCCTTCTAGAAAGTTTTCCTTAATATTCTATTTCAGTCTTCCCTGCTGAAATTTTAAGCCCATTATTTTTAATCCCGCTTACCATGAAATGCAAGAATAGGCTCCAAAGAAATGCCCTTGCTCATTATAGCTGGTGTATGAAGGCAACACGATTGTGTGTTTACTTTCTACTTTTCTTACGTTGATATTAGCTACAGGCCACCTCTAATTAATTTTTTTTTTTAACTTTCAGCACTACTTGGCAAGAAATTTTTATAACTTAAGGTTTCTTGCTCTATTTGTTGCATTTGCCATCAATTTTATTCTTCTGTTTTACAAGGTAAGATTATGCATTGTTCTTTAAATGTTTTTCGGTTACTTCCAGAGGAATATCTAATGATGTTTTCAAGGTTCGTTTAGTAAAGCCATTATTACAAGCCCTTCAAACACTAACTAAAGCATTTAGACATGAAGGTGTTAAGAATTTGAATTTTGTAACTAAAATTTGTGATATTAAACGTATTCTGTTTTTATTTTACTCGGGCTGAATGAAAACAGATTTATTTTATTCATCCTTTGTAGCTGAGCTTGTGTTTCTAGGCAGTTTTTAATTTACTCACGTAAATCTATTATTTTTTGATTGTTAATCTTGTCATGGGAAATTTGAAATCTGACTAACTCAAGTGTCGAAACTGTTACATTTTTTTCTCTCATTGGTTCTAAAGATTCTGAGAGGCTTCTGTTCACCTGATTATTCTGAGTGATTACATTTCTGCTTTTTCTAAAGAACCCTACTGACTACATTCATTTTTGACTGTCAGCTAGTTCATACATAATTTCAGAATCAGATTAATGTCTCAATTTGAGACAAATTGAGTATGTGCATAAGAAAAATCCTCATTTATCTTTATCCTGGAATCCAGCCCTTTTGATTTTCCCCTTCTAGATATAGGGTGCAAGTTGCAATAAGTTGGTGGATCTTCTGTTTTCCAGTGTTACATTTTCTAGTTCTGTTGTTTACAACCAAAAAATTCAGAGAAGACAAAAGCAGCTGGCTGAACATTCAGGCTAAAAGTAACTGAATCCTGATCTCAAATATCTTGAAAAGCAACTCCTACAGCACAGTTACAGTCTCGGAGACAGGGCAGGTGAAGATGCAAAAGGCTCTTGAAAACTGTGCAGAATGTCTGTGCGCCATTCCAGGAGAAAGACCGTCAGGGCTATTTAAGGCTCCGTTCTTGCCTCTCTCTTTCCATCCCATATGGTTAGAGAAGATAGACTTCAAAGAGATATGCAGAAGTCTGCTTATGTCTATGCCAGTCCTTTGTTTCCCACTCTCTTCTGCTTTCCACTGGGCCCTGTGGGTCAGCCAACAACCCATTCTGTTGCAGAGCGAGGACAAAAGTTTGTGTTTATCAGTACAGGTCCATCTGTCATAGATAGAAAAGGGTCAGGGGGAGCCAAACAGGACTGAACAGGACTTCAGCTTTCAGATAAAGCTGTCAAAAGAAGGGCTCTTGGGGCTTTTATTTTAAAGGCCAGGTTTTTAAAGTCACTGGAAGAATTCAGGGCAGTATGTCAGCTTTATGGCTTTGGGGTATTTACAAAATACTGATTAAATACTGTATTAATTTATAAGCTCTAAACTAAGTCATGAAATAAAAATTTATGGACAATGTACAAGTTGATAACATGAGAACTTTGTTTCTTTCTATAGTAGAATGACATAGATTACAAAACAGACTCTAAATTCAGTCATATTAGATAACCCTGTTATTGCTTGGTTCTTCCAGGAAAAGATTTTTGCATCATTTTTTTATTGTTGGCTTTGGTTTTGCTCTGGCATTGTTAAAGGAGAGCTTTGTAAACTGTCATATGCCTGTACTTGCTTTTTTTGATTCTCTTTTCAGTGACATGAGATGATGTGGAGACTTCTGCTGGGAAAATGAAGGACATTACTGTTCAAAGCTAATGCTCTATCATCTTCCCATGAGCAGGCTTTGCAAACATCCTTTGTCATTATACTGATGGAAAAGCTTTTCAGTTTATTGTGTGTTTTCAATATGCTTGAATTTCTCTCAGGTGACAGAAGAGCCACTTGATGAAGTAGAGGAAGACTCTAATCTCTGGAACTCTTTCGATGAAGAGGAAGAGGAGGAGGGCATGGTGTTTTTTGTTTTAGAAGAAAGTACAGGTTACATGGCACCTGCTCTCAGAGCATTGGCAGTTATTCACACGATCATCTCCTTTGTCTGTGTGATTGGATACTACTGCTTAAAGGCAAGTTCTGTATCTTACTACTAATCTTGTGTTTGTTAAAGAACATCAGCTGTGTCCCACAGTGATTTGTGGAGCTAACACTGGAATACCTGTTTGTACCTTGTGGTTTGCAGTGTTCAATATGTAGAAATTTTCCTCATGTACTCAGTCTGGCAGAGGTGGAGTTAACTTTCTTCACAGCAGTGTGTGTGTTTTGGATTTGTGGTTGGAACAGTGTTGGTAACATTCCCACCTTTTGGTTATTGCTGAACAGTGCTTGCACGTGTGAAGGCTTTCTCTTTGCTTTACCCACTCTGTTCATCTCCCAGCAAATATGTTGGGCAGGGCCAAGACGCTGGGAGAGGGCACGCTGACCTGAAACGACCAAAGGGATATTCCATACCATGTAATGTCACACTCAGCAATAAAAACTGGGGGTAAGAGGGCTTTACTTTCAAGGTGGCCGTTGCTCAGAGACTGGATAGGCATTGATCTGCTTGTGGGAGGTGCTAGTGGGATGTTTGGTCTTATATAGTGTTATAAAGAGTGCTTAATACTGTAGGTAGATATCATGGTTTCTAAAAATATATAAACCATGACAAAGCTGTCCACTGTTATTTTCATAGGTCCCTCTGGTTGTATTCAAGAGAGAAAAGGAGGTAGCTAGAAAGCTGGAATTTGATGGACTATACATAACTGAACAGCCATCTGAAGATGATATTAAAGGCCAATGGGATCGCCTGGTTATCAATACTCCGTAAGTAAAATTAAATGGTTATATATAAACTGTTTATAAATACTGTAGCTCATTAAGCCACTGATCTAGAAACTTGCCTGTCCACCTGCCACCTATTTCATCTAAAAGAAAGGCATTTTTCACCTTGTATTGGATGCTACAGTAATAGATTCTGATGTGAAATCCTGTATTTTATGTAATAAATACTACCATAAAATGTAAATTCCACCTCCTTTTCCTTTTTCTAGGGCTTGCAAGGATTGTGCATCTTACCTCACAAGCTCTCTCCAAGACATTTCACATATTGGTCACTAGTGAGAAAGTTTTAAAAAGATAACTTCCATCCTTTTCAGTGACTCAGTTTCACATTCATATTGTACAGCGGTATTCTCCTGCCTTTCCCACTTCTTGCTAACAAAATTCGTATATGACAAGAGAAGTACATGTAGTGTAAAACAGCAATCCCAGAATCTGACTAGGTCTGACAGGAATTACTGTCAGGTTGTATGCATTAGAAGATACTGTAGTAGTCATACACTGATTCTGGGAGACTCATCTACAGTTCTGTGAGTGAATGATGTAAGGGAGGCAAGAACAAGAAAACTATCCGTAAGCTGCAGCAGTCTGTAGGAGTGACACAGAGAAATACAGCAAGTCAACTGCCTGCTCTTGAAACCATGCCTTGTCTACAGGCTGTTTTTCAGAATGTACTCTTTCAAAACCAGAATTACATTTTTTTACTAGTATACCTAGCCGTATACCTAGCCTTAGATTCCTGTCTTTCCCAAATAGTATCATAAATTAAGGACAGTGACAGAAAGCTGGAAAAGAACAAACTTATTTACAAGTCACAAAGTAGTTGTGGCTAGTATGTGCAGGCTTAAGTAAGTATTTGGGTAAAACAAGCCAGCAAAAATAATCAACTAAATGCATCAGAGTGACCATATGCTGCCAAATAGCAAAAATATCCATCGTATCAGTCATACTCAACTTTTGTACATCGTAAGTAGTGCCCCTAGTACTTTCATTAAAATTAGAATGTCTAAAATATCAGAAATTCTTGAATCCTTTGTTTTCCTATACCTGAATTTTCAGGATTTTCCTTAATTTTAGTTAGAAATACAGACTAGCACATATTATTACAATAGAAGATAATTGGGAAACTGGAGAGCTTGCTTAATTTCCAACCCATTTCTTTAGCTATTGATAGCAAGCTATCTAGACATCCAGTAAGATTATCCCCAGCAAAAACAAGCATGGATTAGTGAGATATATTGTCAGCTTATCCCAAACGACATGCTGTACAGCCTGCTGTCCGCATGCAGCACTATCTACTGAAGCTGAATAGAAGATTAAGACTAATTTAAGCAGACTAATCCTTCTCTCTGATGTGAACTGATTCTCGAGGTGTAGTGCAGGTATTGTGCCATCAGGATAACCACTGCTGAAGGGTACCCAGTGCTGTGTATATAATGAAATGTGCTTTCTATAAGTGACAAAAACAGTAATTAAAAAGGCAAAAGAGGTACCCTGATAAATGCAGCATCGTTAGATGTTTGTGGTAAAAGAGATAGACACAAGCTGGCTACATTAGAAACAAACTTTGCTTAAAAGTCTGAGAAATCAAAGACAGAAAGAATATAGAGTACTGGGCCAGAATATACCATCTGAGTCACTGGACCCATTTGCCTTTATCTGGAGTAATTTCATTCAGAACTTCAATTCAGAAAAATAAAAAATTGAGCACTGAACAGTAGTTAGGAAGTTTGCCTCACATCCCAGCAGAAAAGTGTTCTGGAATCTCATTCTTCTGATGTTAACCTTTGCTTTATTTTACCAATACTGTCCCTTAGTTTAAGCAGTTATTTTTCTTTTTTGCCTTCCTGCATATATGCTCAACTCAGTGTTACGTCCTGGAAACGGGGAGAGAAAAACTTTAATTTTTGTAGTGTTTCCTGCTAATTGGCATTCTTCAAAACTGCCATAATATTCAGTCAGACTGTCAGAATGAGGAACTCCTGGGCACTGCTGTTCATAAGGCAGTTCAAGAACAGCATTTTCTGTGATCAAGTTGAAGATCAGGGAAAGGTTACTGATAAGAGAGAACGCTATCTTTTTCCTTGCAGGTCAAAGCTGATGTATTTCCTAGTGTCTGTTCTAAGATGTCCCCTGGATAAAACTGGTTGCTTATTGAAGCATCACGGTTGCTCAAGGAATTTTCAATACAAGATACCCTGACATCTCTTCAGTGTTTAAGATTTACTGCTTGATTTCTTTCTCTTTTTATACACAATAGCTTTTCTTTTAATTGCCAGTGTGGGCATGGCTGCTGAGAGGCAGATGATGCAAAATGCTCTTTAGCTGAACTGTCTTGCAACTTTAGAATTACTAATGCTTTTTACCTTGTCTTGCTCTGGGATGTCAGATCCAGTAACAACAATATGATACACCTGAGAACAAGATCACCACTAACCGCTGGTTTAGCCAAATGATCTTTGATCTGGGTGGGTTTTTAGGTTTTTTTGAATGTTAATTGTATGTTGGCAAACTGTCCACGGGTTCCCAAGTGTTCAGTCTCTATTTGAGAGGTAATCCTGTGAACTTAAAAATTATTTATGCTACAAGACTTTCTTATTTTCCTCTGAAAATCATTGTCCGTATTGATTTTATGGCTAGAAGCAATACATTATTTATTTAGGAGATGAATGATATTACAGTGACTACTCTGCTAATATTGAGTTGTTAAGCTCATTAGGTGGTAATATTTAGCTTGCTGTCCTTTTGTAGCCAATCATATTTGTGGATGTGAAAAAGAAAAGAGGGGGGCAAAAAAAAGATGACACTGTGCAAATGATGATTAATAACAGCTGGTGTCCACATGAAAATCAATTGTTCTCAAAATTCGAAGTGCAGTGAATGAAATTGTATCAGAATCTGCAGTGATCAGGAACATGGTATTTTCTTTTTTTTGGTTGTGTTTTTCTTTCCCCTAGCAAATTTAATAACTTGAAATATCTTTGCCTTATCTATGTAGGTCCTTTCCTAACAACTACTGGGACAAATTTGTAAAACGGAAGGTAGGCATTTTGTATGTCTATTATGTTAGTTGCAGCAATAACCTACTATTCAGTTAATTTGGATATCTATGTGTAATATACTTCTGTATACATAAATATACAAATAATTGAGAACTGAAGTTTGTTTTGTGGAAGTCATTGTTGTGGTAAATGTCTCGGTGAACAGGCAGCTGCACCGTAGGTCGGAGGAGGCAGCAAGACAGAAGGCTGTGGTTTCCTTCCTAGACTCACGCATTCAAAATAACTTTGTGCTGTCAATCAGCCACACAGGTTTAATTTACAGTCATTGTCATCTTTAGGATACAAAGCCCCCTCATCCCCCTAAAAAAAGAAAAACATGCCAGCTTAAATGATGGCAAATTATACATAAGCTTTCAGATAATAACGTTTAATGCTTCTATTTTTCTTTTTTACGCTCCCCCCGCCTGGCTTCCTGGGAGTTCTGACTGTTCTAGTAGCGTTAATTGTGAAAGACTTTTTAAAAAAAAAAAAATTCTGACAACTACTGGCCTGAAGTAGGGTGAATGTCACCCAGGTCTTTCTCTGAGCAAAAGCTTCTCTTCTTCCATTTTTAGGTTATTAACAAGTACGGAGACTTATATGGAGCAGAGCGCATAGCAGAACTTTTGGGTTTGGACAAAAGTGCCCTTGATTTTAGTCCAATGGAAGAGAACGAACCAGAAGAGGCGTCTCTTGTATCATGGTATGACTTCTGAACTTCACGGACAAATTATGCGTTGGCATAACTTCACCACCAGAGATAAAATCGGATTTTCTAGTGAAACCGTAGTGATGTTTTCCTCGGCATAGAAAATTAAAACAGAGGAGTCTTCCTAGTGTGGAAGTAAAATACAAAAGGTTTTTGTTTGTTCCAAAACATACTTACCCTTGTGGTACAGAAGTAAGAAAAAATATCACACGAGTTGATGCTGACTGATATAGTTACGCACTCTTTCATTTTAAACAATAATCAATAAAGCATTTAAACACTCTTTAGGTGTTACAACAGAGTTAGTTTATAAACCAAAGGACAGAAAAAGTATTGATAATGAATATCTAAATGTCAGGTATCTGGAAAAAATTCAGAGAAATTTTCCTGACTTAATGCATCAGTGAAGATAAGAGTTTGAAAGTATCCAAGTCCCAAATGATTTAGGCTCCTACAAGAGTTTTGTTTCCTCGATACTTAAGGCACACAAGGCATTACCTTTTCTCTTGGCAATTTTGGCAACATTTTACAGTAGACAGAACATTTATCTCTTGAATTCAAGCAATTTGGGTTCCACATTTCACTACTTTGAACAAATTTAATTTTTGTAAGTCTGGAATATGGCAGGATGACTCCTACTGAAATTGTGCCACCACTTTCAATGGCTTAGAATCTGTGTATGAGTGCTCAGAGTTAATGAATACTCTCTGAAAAATGAAGGACCTACACCACTCAGAAAATAAACAGCTAATATATATCACCACCTTCAGCAAAGAAATGTGAAGTGCCAGACCTAGTTCGTTGTTTACACTTACAGAATTCAATACTTATTTTTGACATTGATGCATTTCAGAAATTTTGTATTTCCTAGGTTAAGCTCCATTGACACAAAGTACCACATTTGGAAGCTCGGAGTAGTTTTCACTGATAATGTGAGTATGTTAGCCTAGAATAATATGCTTTGGTTTGCTCCAAACATGACTGTATGTCCTCCACTATCTGCTGTTATTTTAAACAAACATACACAAATAATATTGCATTACAGAGCCATTTTAAAATAGTCTTTTATGCCTTGTGTTGTAGCAAATTAATTTATGTTAGAATGTTGGTTTTGATTCTAAAGGGTAATATGTATGTCCCCACCATTAGTATGATGTCAGCATTTTGGAAGTTAATGGTACATTCATTTAATTTTGTAGAAATCAATCTAGCAACTAAAGGTGTCTTTTCTAAAATCAAGCACAGTCTACAGAAAGTTATCCTTTTTTCTGTTATTGAATCATGTGTTTGACATGGTCGGTTAATTCTTTTCTTTCATACCTTCTCCTTTGAAAAGACCATGCTTATATTAAAACTCCTTTTTTTGTGAGTCCTCTTTTTATACCCTCTTGAGTATTCACAAGCAAACAAGAAGGCCAAGGTGAATCAAGTGAAGATTTCTAAATTCATTGTGCACTAAAAGCACTCTGAGCCACTGTTCTTCAATAAGGGCTTTCATGACAAAGTGGCTTCAGGTTCACTGGTTGTTAAAAGAGTAAGCTGTAATACGTGCCTTAGGTTCTCTGGGTATCCTGGTTGACATGGTCTGAGACTTAAACAAAGTCAAGTGTCTCAAGAGTAAATAAAATGCATTTTCTCTCCTCCGCAATCAGTATTAAAATTTAAAGTATTGTGTAACAAGCTCCCCAACCACAACAGTTTTAAGGTAGGGGATTTTGATGTTAATAACATAGATGCTGACGACTGCATTTAAATATGTAAAAGCAGAGATCTCATAACTAAGCAATATACACTCCGAGTAAAACAGTCTTTTTGAACATGTAAAATAGACTGTGATTCAAATCAGATTGTGATAGTATTACTTTATTTCAAAACTTGAGTGACTGAAAGAAAGCTCTACTCTGGATCCAATAATGCACATTACACCTGCTAACATTCGGCCACTTCACTTTCTCTGCAGTCGTTTTTATACTTAGCTTGGTACACGACTATGTCCATCCTTGGGCACTACAACAACTTCTTCTTTGCTGCTCATCTGCTGGACATTGCAATGGGTTTCAAGACATTGCGAACCATTTTGTCTTCAGTCACGCACAATGGCAAACAGGTTGGTGCTACCTGCAAAGGTTTGAAAATGAATGCGTTGTGTAACAGCACTGGAAAAAATCTTGCAGTACCTAGGAAATACTGGAATGCAATCCACTTTGATTGTGATTGGATTAAAGAATAGATCCCACTGTGTCTCCTGCAGCACATTTAATACATGTTAAATCCTATGAAATTATAATAATCTATACCCACAGAGTGCTGACAGCTAAAGAAGTTTTGTACACAATAGAAAAATGCATCACAGAATCACAGAATCATAGAATCACAGAATAGTAGGGGTTGGAAGGGACCTCTGTGGGTCATCTAGTCCAACCCCCCCGCCAAAGCAGGGTCACCTACAGCAGGCTGCACAGGACCTTGTCCAGGCGG
>Ga0065711_1002671_pt1 | contig 59041 bp, 35 predicted proteins | sample Hoacrofraction12_FD_59098 | JGI IMG/M metagenome (GOLD analysis project Ga0065711, IMG submission 59098) | Hoatzin crop microbial communities from Cojedes, Venezuela - Epithelial fraction 12 v2 (version 2) | ecosystem: Host-associated > Birds > Digestive system > Esophagus > Crop | place... | reverse complement strand
CTGGACGGGGTCCTGTGCGGCCTGCTGTAGGTGACCCTGCTTCGGCAGGGGGGTTGGACTAGATGACCCACAGAGGTCCCTTCCAACCCCTACTATTCTGTGATTCTGTGATTCTGAGTTAATCAGTATTGTGTAGCTCCGGCTAGAAGAATTTGTATCCTAAGAGAATGCTGAAGTCAGGACTTCTAGGCAAAATAGAAGAACATTAATTACTTAGAATTGCTTAAAGCTGGAACTGTGCCTCTAATGGAAGTACTAATTACTCTGAATTTGACAACGTATAAAAGTTCCCTTTAATTTGGCTGATCCTTGCTGTGGGTTGTATATCTTCTTGGCTCTCCGCTGTCTGCCCACGATTTTAATTTGTTATCACCATTGTAAAATTACTGGGTAAATGAATTCTCTGTTCTGATTTGGAAAGGGGATATTGTCGTTGGTGAGCGCGTAGTTTATTTCCTCATTTCCTCTCACTGAAGAACAGCTCGCATGTGTTTCTTTTGATTTTAAAGCACGGTGCCTCTTGACTCATCACCCATCATTTCAGATAGCTTAGAAATGCACTACTTTGGTTTGAGCTGGGGTTTTTTTGGTTTGGGGTTTTTTTTTTTAAACTTTTGCCACTGAGTAAGGCAAAGTAAAAATGTTAAAATCTACTCACATTTCTGCGAATCAGTGTCAGAAAAAACAATCCTAAAAAAGATTTAAGTTGCTAAGTCAAGCACTCAGAAAACTAGAAAACATAAGAATGGAAATTGTCTGTGTCATTTTAATTTTACTCCTTCATGTGTATGTAGTATGATGCAGCCTCTAACTATGTCCTCAGCTCTGTATCTTCCATTGTGTATAACTGAGAAGTCATTTATTCAGTGTTTTCTTTGCAGTTCTGCTGCTATTCTCATTTTTGAAATCTAGGTCTACAGAGTAGTACTAAAACTAGAGAAGTAACTTTGCTGTGTGGATTTGATCTTGCACAGAAGAAGTAAGAACTTTCCTATTCGTTTAGCACAGGAACTAGTCATAGATGTTTTGTCACAAATGTTCCCTTTAAAACCTGTTTTAACGTTCTGATTCATTTACAGTCAAAATACTGAATTGATGTTACTTAATTTAAATCCAGTTTTGTTGACATAAAACTTTCCAGTGGCTTATTCTGGTTTAGCCTTTGGTTTCCTTTTAAGTCTTCCTTGCTGTACAGCTGAATGAGCTGGTTATTTCTGTCCCTGCAAATAGGAATATTAGTTGTTTACAGTGATTCCAGTCATACAAGGACACAACTAAATGTCCTTGCCTTTACAGGACAAGCTCATTTTAGCAATGATTTATAATTATATTCTATTTTAAATACTTTGTAAGAACATACATAGTCAACAACTTGATATGGTAAAAAATAATTATTTTTTTAAAATATGGGTTTTTTTCCTACAAGGGCAGGGAATAGAAACCTAAATAAAACTAATGAGTAAGTGGTGGGGGAAGGGCAAAGCAAAACAGTGGTTTATCTTTCTTTGTCAAAACAAAGCTGAATAAGAAGCTTGTGCTACTAAGAGAGTTTGGCTGGTGTTACAGACACAGAGGGAGAGCGCTTTGGTTAAAACAGAAGAACAGTCACACAGTTGCTTTTATTGATTTTTTTTTTTCTCCCCCCCTACATGCAGAAAATTTTTGGCATTCCCCAACAAAACCCACGAAAACACCTACACCAAAAAGTTAAATAGATGTCAAAATCAGATACTTAAAGGTCAAGAAATACCACATATGTATAAATGGCCAGAAGAATTCTACCTCTCTGTGCCTCTAGCCTGGAGACTGAATGAAGGGGGATTGTGTTAGAAGCAAGCAAGCAAAACCCCCTAAATTATGTGAGCTCGTGGTTCCAGATTACCAGTTACCCTTCTATTCATAGGAAGGTGGAATTACATTTCCTATTAGCTTTAGTTACTCAGATTTTTCAAAGAAGGTTTGCTTCTAATGGAAATACCACGTAGCCTTTTGCTGTGACAGCTTACATCTGTTCTCCTCATGGTCCCACGCGTATTGTGTAAAGTTGTAAGCCATGGGACACAGGGTCTGTCACTCTCATTTCCTTATAAATAGCTAGACTTAGCTATGGCACTGTGAAACTCATCACTGGACCCAAAGAAGGATGTTGACACTGTTTCCCAGTACTGGTCTAGAGGTACAACAGGCTTTGGCAGCATCCTTTGTACCAGGCAGGCTTTCTTAAGCTCCATGAAATTGCCCAAATCTGGTACAGTGATGCTGCTGACGGAATTTACGAAGTGAGTGGCAGCGTTTGCCCGCGGAGTGCTCCGAGACGTGAGGCTGCAGGCTCTCGGCTGCTCAGGATGCTCAGCCCACAGCTTGATGCCTTCCTTGGCCTGGCTGCCTGTTTTCAGTCTTGGGCTGCTGAGAGTTGCAACCATTTTATTTGTCTGCTTTCTATGGGCTTAATTTGACTAAACAAACTGTTTTAAAGCTATGTTGTCATACTGAAAGCTGAAGCTACAGCTATAGTGTTTCTCTGGTAGCACAGATATGTGTAAATAGGCTTTATGGATTTCACAAAGATAGTACCCTTTATTAGAAGCGGAAGCTCTTGCAGGATCCTGGAAATGACTGACCAGCGCCCTGATTTACCTTGCTAAATAAGACTGATATTTCTGTGAGCTGTCACAAATACATGCTGGCGGATAGACGCGACGACAGGCAGCCAAGAAGCCATCTATGGGCGTCAAACATACCCAAGGGCAAGGATGATGTTCAGGAATGTAACCTCCTGAAGTTGCCTGGTTAAGGCAAAATGCCACCTGGCACAAATCCTGGCTGCCGTACGGTTAAAAATAACAAATAGTATCCCTATTACATAAGGAAGTCTTTTGTCCTTGCTTAATGGGGCACTATGATATGCCGGAAAGAATAAATACGGAGCTTCTCTGAGCTCTACCTTGTGGTTAGTGCTTAGGGCCAAACCAGCTGGAAATACCAGGGCTGGTTGTAAGCAGGGCCCCGTGTACAAACTGCTGGCGTTAAACAGGTGAAATCTGGGTGAAATTCTGGTGTCCAAGCATGCTCATCAGCAGCGTCTGACCAGGTCACTGCACTGGTGACAGCTCAGCCCCGGGAAGGACTTCTCATCCCGTTTTGTGATGATTGTGTTGCTATACCATAAATACAGAGTATCTGTGTATTCAGAGCAGCTCTGGCTGGCTGCAGTCCATTGGCCACGTTCTGCTGCTTATTGCAATAAAATAGGTGATGGAGAAACTGTTGAAGTTATCATGGATGAACTTGAAACTCACCGCAGAAGTGTGATCTGTTTTCACCCCACCTTGCCTGCCTGCAGGTCACTTCTAGTCCCACGAAGGATACACTTGGTTTCGTTTCAGTTAAAGGGTTAATCAGAAATTGTACTAATACTGAAGTTTTCCTTTGAGTCCTATTACATTCTCCTCCTCCTGATCACACTCAGCGTGCGAGGCTGGCTGTGATGCATCTGCAGCCTGTGTCCAAGTCAAATCCTCCCGTTTTGGTGGCAGCTTTGAGAACTGTCAAAGGCAACACTCATTTCCAGTTCGACTGTGCAGCTTTCCCTGTACCCGTCATCTCTTTGTAGGCTACGATGCCTTTCGAGTCAGTACAGCTGTTACTTGGTAATCCTTGCCGAAGTTTTTTGGAGGCTTCCAGTGCCTGTTGTAAGCAGGAGAATTCATCAGCAGATGATCCTCACACTTCCCTTCTAGGTCCGCAGCTCTACCCACACCATCTCTGTGCACCCAGCCATCTACTTGCACTGTCCATCTTTTTGTGAAAAAGTGCTTTCTTGTGCTTGTCACTTCGGCTAGGATAGCAGAAGGCATTTGGGATTTAAAAGTCTCAATATATCATAGTCATAAGAACTGAATTATCCTTTACATTCACCCCAAATGCCTTCCCACGATGGGTCTAGATTTCCACTTCCATCAGCTCTTCCCTGGGGAGATGTCCAATCAAGCAAATTCAGACCTTACATCTGGACATGTGGCATGGTTTTGCCTGGAAGAGATTGTGCCGGTCTGAGCCTCATCCCAGACTGCGTGTGACTCTCAGAAATTGGGGGAGATGACAGAGATTATTTAATCACCTTTAAAAATGCCTTAGAAGTTTAAAAAAGAAACCTTCAGAGAAAAGGTCATCGGTGCTCGCATAACGCTGGTGAGCATCTGCCTGCTGTTTGGGCAGTGAAACGTGTCCGTGCTTTCCAGCATTCACTCTGCGCCTTTACTCCCCCTTGCTCCCTGACTGAGGTTTCCAGACAGTATCACCTGCAGGAGGAGAGCTCTCTAGGCTGTCCCTTCACAGAAACAAACACTTGCTGGCCCAATTGCTGAGTTACTAATGAGACCACACTACCCCTTGTACAGCCGGCTACGGCGGCTGGAAGGGTGAGCGGGGTGAAGGTCCAGTCATGGCAAAGTGCTCCTCTCAGAAGTGGTGATCTCCCTGTACAGATGGGTAGGGCACACACCCCACTCAGAACTCTGTTGTCAGAGATTTTTATTGTCAAAAAGAAGAAAACCCTTTAGAGAACTTTAATTTCCAGTGCTTTTAATGTGCTTTTTAATCTCAGAGATGGAAAAACTGGAGTGAGCTGATGACTGCATTATGAATATTGCACCAGCATCCTTCTTTCCTGCCTGTACAAGCTCCAGAGCAGATTATAACTCGCTTTAACTGATACACGGAAAAGTTCAGCTGACCGAATTAGCAAAGAAGATGAGGAGGAAAACAGCTCGTCAAAGTTAGGAAATGCAGAAGTTCATTTCTATTTCAAAATAGGCCAGGTATAGCTATTTGGATTCAGAGTCTGTGATATTTAAATAAAACTCATTCAGAAATGATCACCTGTGCAGCAATATGGCCTGAAATAACTCTCTGCACTTTATTATATCATATTGCTTGTCTTTTGAACAGCCAAGACTGCCAACTGTAGAACGCTGCATGTGGAAGGAAGACTACAGTGAACTTGACAATGGTTTCCAGAGATTGATTCAGTCCTAGAAAATATTCACTGGCGCTCTGAAAAAACCCGGGGGTTCCCCCTTTGTTTTCTAAATCCATTTTTTATTATTTCAGCTGTCTTTCAACAAAGGGAGGAAAAAACTTGACCGCAGAGAGATCAAGAGTACATCTTTGACGTTGTTTAATGAGAAAATACTGACTCTTGTTGCATTACCCCGCTAACACAGAGCAGACAGTGTCTCAGATCATTTTTGTTTGGGTTTTTTTGGGGGGGTCCCAGCAGAAGATGAAAGCGTGGCAGGTGAGTCCGGGGTTATGCTGTGCCCTACAGGAGTGTTACAGATGGTTGCTGCTCCAAGAGAAGAACGAAGGCAATGTGACAAATGCCGCCCTTCTGCAAACAGCACATCCCGGCCGCCGTTCCGCTCTGCTTGTGCCAATGTTTCCTGTCCTTGTTAACAGAGCAGAGTGTCAGCCAGCAGAATGTATCAGTCAACCTTTATTTGCATCCTTGCTGTGGCTGTGGGCCTTGTATACCTCATAAAATTGCTTTAATGGTCAAATTAAACTTTTGACCTGCTATACAGCTGCAAGCCATTGGTGTTTTGAATTGTCTGCAGGAACGTTGCGGAGGATGCTCTGTGGACTCCAGCGTCCGTCCTGGCAAAGGGCAACCGAGCGCAGGTAATGGTGAACGCAAGCCTCAGGCATTTTAAACAGGAAGCACATTTCACTGTAAAAAGTTGAACTGTGTAAAGGCTGATTGAAAATGGCAACTACAGCATGCATGCCTTGGTATCAGATACCATATAAATTGCTGATACTTGCAATTTTTTCGAGAGCTGAAAGGTATTTCCAATTCAGCCAGCTACAGGAAGATAATTATTGGTCCCACGAAACTTTTTGCTGTGGAGATTTGAAAATGACAAAATACCACATCCTGCTACTGCAGTCCCACAGATTAAAATGTGCTCTAGCATTTCAAAGTGATTTTTTTAATATTTAGAAATGATAAAATAATTATCTCGGAGGAAGACAGATGTCTCAGATGGCTTATCTGGAAAATCCTGCCATTTCTTTCAGATGTGACCTTTACCTAGGTCATCTTATCTTGCTTGCAACTCAACTAGAACATTATGATGGACACCGGCTTGACATACCCTTGAAATGGATTCAAAATCTGGCCCAAGCTGTTTTGTGGATAGAAGAAAGTAAAATGCTTGTAGTCCTGTTGTGATTGTCAGGATGCTAAGGCTATATAATTCAAGTCATTAGGCTTAGTATATAAAGCCCTTCATAATCCAAGTCTTAAGAATCTGAAAGGTCACTTGTGGTCCAATAATCCTGAATAGTAAATGTGATGAGCTAGTGGTGACTGTCTTGATCCTAAAGCACCTCTTAAAATAAATGCTGGTCTGTGCCCCAAAAGCATATGCACGTTATTTCAGCGTGATCCAAGAGGCTGTGCGAAGAATAAGCAGCTTGACTGTTGCACAACGTCACGCAACACTGATTTTTTTTGAAATTACTTATTAACTGGACTGAAGGAATAGACAGGAGGATTCTCAAGGTTTTAAAGGTGCACCCTCCTGAGGCTACAGTGGTCCAGTGGAGAGATCTCAGCTGCAGACTGCTCGTCACCAAGATCCTCCGAATCCTCCCCAAAATCTGCCAGTGCAGCTGCTTGTGTAAATAAAATGAGCAAAGGTGGCTTAGATGATAGGAACAGCAGGACTTTGCTCATCCCCTGGTCCTGACAGCAGTGTCAGAGATCATTCATACAAGAGAGCATTCACACAAGTGACGGGGACAGTGGGTGGGAGGAGAGGGCAACATCTGGCCAAAGGTGCAGCAGTTGTCGTGAAGCAGGTAGGGGGCTGAGGAGATCAGGAAGGTCCCAGGTCACCGTAGCCCAGCTGTGATCGGCTTGCAGAGATCCGAAAGGCAGCGGCTTTGCAGAGCAGCCCAGAAAGGGGGTTTGGTGCCTGGCGGTGCAGGATGGCTGCGTGGAAGGAGCCTGGGGTATTTTGTGGGAGGAAAGGACAAGCAGCAGTGAGGCAGACCTGGAAGATGCAGGCATGGACTGGCGGGGTGATTTACAAGGTCGATTCCACATGAGATGGAGCACATGCATTGCTATATCGCAGTTAGGGAGCTCAGTCCTTTGCCCACCTCCTTGACATCTCCTCAGCAAGATGCCGGAGGGGTAAAGAAATGGCGAGCTGGGAACACTTAAGCATTTCTGGGGCTGCTTGTTGTGTCCGCTCTTGGTACCTGACACTCCTTCTGATCCACGTTTTCGTGCTGAGGGCGGGTAGATGCCAGCTGGGAGGAGGGCTGGATGACTTGTTTTTCTGTTTTAGTATCACCTTGTCTTTCGGTTTGTTCAGTATTTGGCGTGATTTCATCTTCATGTCGTATTTATTTAGTGGTGCTCTGGACATGGTTATTTTTGTGCCCTTGAAGGGCCTACTTTTCCATTCCATGCTAATATGTAACATTTATTAACATCAAGTCATGGTGAGTGCATAAAGGAGCACTGAATAGCAAACCTGTACTTAAATACCTGTGACCCCTTGGCTTTTCTATACGGAATGGTTATTAATGGTTTGTCCTTGCCGTGTTCCATCAGAGGATGCTGCCACGCAAGGCGTAGCTGGGGAGATCTGATCATCCCTTTATTACAGAAGGGAAAAACAGAGGGAAAGAGATTAAAAGATTTGCCAGCAACACAGAGCAATCAGTGGCTGTGCTGGAAATAGAAACCAAGCTCCTGGTTTCCTTTTCCTAAATCTGGCCTCTAGACAACATGACTATATTAAAAATGTAAATGCAAATATGGAAAATATTTCCTTTTTCAAACATTCCCCACTCACGTTTTGTGTCATTTTGACTCTGTGTTTCACAGAAGCTTGGTAGCACTTGGATTGAGGACTCGGCAACCAGATGGGCTGCGTTTGCTGAATATAGCAAAGGAAACGGGACTGAACCACCAAAACCTCGGAGTGACCAAAAAGCTCATGACAGAAGGTGGGAGGAGGCTTGTGTCTATTTTGAGACAGAAAAGTATTCAGTAGCTGTAGGCGACTGTTCAAAATACTTTGATTATTATATTTAAGGAAGCCAAAAGTGATACTGTTGTGACAGTCAGCCCCTCAGCCTTTGTATTCTAGAGAATATTCTCTCTTATAATGTACCACAGCTATGAAGCTGGCAGCTTATGGGCATGCAGGCATTTTAACTGGTATTAAGTTTGCAGATGATGGGTAAATCAAGCACAACTGAGGTTTGAAATGCGGAACCAGAAGGGAAGAGTGAATTGAGTCTCACTGAGGTACTGCACAGCTGCAGACCCTCTTGCTCTCCAAGCCGGAGACGCTGGCGATACCATTAATGGTCTCATTCCTTTGGGTTTGTCCCAGCTTTATTTCTGTTCCTGTGTTGTTCCTCTATGCTGTAAACAGGTTTGATGATCAAAAAAATAAAAATAGCATGTGGATGCAACCCAACCAAACAGCCAGAGTAAACTTCATGGGAGAGACTGAATTTAGAAATGCAGCTCTGAGTCGTGCCAAAGAGAGCCCATGTTAAAGGCTTTTTTAAGAAGCAATTAGAAAGCAGTCTCCTTTTAAAGAGACTTCCCTGTGCTCACTACAGGGCCCTAACGTTGCGAATTAGGGCTGAATTCTGCCAGTGTCTTGCATTCTCATGCACATGTTGTACAAGTAGGGCATGAGAGGTAGCTGCACTCGTTCAGAAATCCCCTGTGGAACCAGTGACAACAGGGCACGGTTCACCATTGTCCAACAAAACTGGGAACACGGCACAGAGGGATCATGGTCACATCGTCGCTGGGACAACTGAAAGGGAAAGAGGGTGTTATTGGAGCCTGTGCAGGTGAGTGAGCCCCCCTGCAGCGTGTCCCAAATTCCTGCTGACCTTAAGGGCAAGCTGTAGTAAAAACTGATGGTAAAACTCGGCTGATGTCAGAGGGACAAGAGTTGGCCTTGGTGAAGTTGATGCATCTTCCCGAAGACATCTTATGCCAGAGCTCAGCTCCGTCTGAATCCCTTTCTGCTTGGCAGAAGCCCAGATTAAATGAGATGAACTTTTAAACCATGGTGGCAAACTGAGGCCATCCCCCGTTCTCTGGAGTTAGGAGGCTCCTTGATCTAACGAGTTCTGGGACCAAGTGGTGCTCTCTGCAGGTCGCTTACCGCTGCGGAGAGTGGGGACATGGTGGGGACATGGGAGTGACATCTCGCCATGCCTAGGTCCAGGGTAGCAGCCAGGCTAACCTGTACAGATTTTCTCAGCTTTGGATGTGGGGTCAGTCCAGGGCTGAGATAAAGACCTAGGAATTTCTTCTTGCAATGTTTTTTGAGATTGCAGTGGGCTCTTGTTCATGAAAAGGAGAATACTGATGAATACTTCACAATTATTTAGAAGATTTTATTCCAACAACTAGATTTATGTTATCATAACTACAAAATTGCAATGCATAGGTGTACTGACTGCTTCTGCTGTAGTCTCCTGTTTCACTAGGGCTTTGGAGCCTGAAGACTGGCTGGGAAAAGGCTGTTCAGAAAAGATCTTTTGTGTCATCTTCATGCTCATAGTTGATATGATAGTAAGAAAAAAGCAGTTTTCAGTAGCAAAACTGTTGCCTTTTCCCTTTTTTGCTGGCTTAGGAGAGGAAAAGTTTCACTGATGAAGACTGAACGGGATGCGATTTTCAGTGCTCAGCCAGCAGCTTCTGAAATACATCCACATTTTGTGAGATTAATAATGTTGCAGCTACCGATGCTGAATTTTTTACTGGTTCAAGACTGTACGTCTCTGACCTAATTAGGCTTTTACTGGGTAATGGTTTATGGAGCAAACTGGTAAGGATTTATTGCCTGGTTCCTGAAGAATTGCTACCAAGAGCGAAATGAAGCTGGCTAGTGCTGTGATCCTGCAGAACGGGCAAGCGCCTCACTCACTGCAGGTCAATACCTGTCCACACTGTTAACCTGGTCAAATAATGCTGCTACATTTTAACTTAAAATTACTAGTTGGATTAAATATTAATCTGTAACCTCAAAAGGAGCGCGGTGCCCCTTTGAGTGGTAATGAGGTGCAGTGATACGCTGGCATTTCCGAACCCCACAATTTGCAAATCCCTAAAATGCTGCCAGGGGCGGTCTGGGTTCGTTTAAAACAGCTCTCAGCTCGTTTCTCAGTGCTGCCACTTGTGAGGCTACAGGTTGAAAACCACAGGGTGGATCTGACAACTGCACGTGATGTTTCCAGTGCTCCATGGGTGATAAAATATCCGAACTGTGGTAGATCGAGTTACTGTGTTATCTGGGGGCACGCTCACTGTGTTGCCCTTTTCGGTATGCCTGATAGCGATGACTGCGATTCTGCTCTTGTTTCTGTCACTGTCTCCTGTGGCCTTTGAATTAATCTTTTCCCTTTTCCACCTGGATTTTCCTTCTATAAACCAGGGATAATGGCAGCTCTTTTGCTGGAGTGCACTTCACATTCAAGTGAAGGGTAATGTGCTGCCACTGGAGAGCAGCTAGCATCGCTGGAATGAGTGATGGATCCCGGACCAAGAGCACAGCATAAATATGACGGGGCTTTTTAAAAGACAATCTACACAGAACTGGAGAAGCTTGTATTTCGCTTAACACCATTAAGGCACCTAAACCTTCCTCTGACAAATGCCTGGCCTGCAACTCTGAAAAGAAACCCCCAAACCTCTCCAAACCCAGTAAGAGCTGGTGCCCCTGAGCTCTGTTACAAGACACGAGTTCACGATAGGCAACTCCAGCCTAGAAGGCAAAGCTTGTAGATGGATTAATGACTTAAAGGTGCTTGCTGGTTTCAGGGGCAACAGCATTTTGGCTGTGCAAGGCGTGGAGGGGTTTGGGCGGTGGGGTTTGGACCAGAGCTTGCTTGGGGCTGCCCTGGCTTTGCTGCACCAGGCTGTCACGGCTGTCGGCACGTGTTAATTAGCTGAAAAGAAAGGTCCGAGGCAGCTCGTGCTGCTTCAAAGGGCCGTTTGGACTAACATTTAAAACACAGCTTGCAAGAAAAATAAATGGAGAAGGGCTTAGTTTTTTTCCTGTGGCAGCCTGCAAGCTGCAGCTGCGGAGCAGAGAAAGCCCTGCTGAGGCCACCCACACCGGAGGGCTGCTGGCTTCTTCCCGGTTGATCTGCCCTCCGTGGGGGTCCCGCAGCCTCCCGCTGATCCCACCGGCTTCCCAGGGCACGGCCCCCCAGCACGCTCGTCCTCACTTGAGGGGGGCTGCGTGGAGGTGGGGAGGAAAAGCCCACTGGCAGGCAAGGCGGGCAAAGAGAGGGAGGGAACAGCGTTCTCAGAGCTGCAACCTGAAAAACCCAGCCTGGAGACCTGACCTGTTTATCTCGGTGAGGCTGGCTTTTGTTTGGTGTGTAGTAATGTGAGGCTGCGGAGGTGGGAGGCTTTGCCTGCCCGTGATTTTGTGTTTGCTCTGGAAGAACTGCCGATCTCAGGCTCTATCCATGCCAAGAAGGCGGTGGTGGCATGTGGCTGCGTCCCAGGCTGGTACAGGGCGATGTGGGCAGCAAAGTGGCTGTTCCTGTGACGCTGGGGACGGCAACGTGGCTGTGGCACCAATGCACAGACTCGGATGCGCAGAGCTTTCTGCGCAGGTGAACACCGTGCAGGCAGGGCAGGGCTGCCCATGGGGACCATCAGGGAGCAGATTGGGGTGGGAAGCAGGTTTTTCAGGGAGAAAATAGTGGGGGAGAAGCTGAAATCTTCATGTAGCAAGAGAGGAGCGAAAAAGTATTTATCTTGAATATGTTGTGTTTGTGCATAATTAAGCACCAGCTAAAATCTGGGATTGAAGCTTCAAGGATCAAAGTCTGGGCAGATGGGAGGAGAATTCCAGGGAAGGAGAATTTAAAAAGCATGGCAAATCCTGCTTTAAAATGTGCTGCAGCTGGATTTGGCAGTGGTGCTGGGGAAGGAGGAGCCCAGTGTGATGATGAAGAACAAACCCTGAAGCCTCAGAAAAAGGTCTGAAAGCAGAGTTTATGCCAGGCTGTCCCCCGGAGAGAATAAACGCCTCGGCCCAGACCTCATCAGGTAAAGCAGCTTCAAACTGGAGATGCCAAGTGTGCGAGGGGAGGGGATGGGGCATTCGCCTCTGCTGCAAGGTTATTTGATTGTTATCACCTTGAAAAACTTTCTAGAATACAGGAACTGGGCAACTTGCTTTGGGACTGAGGCCTTTTCTCTAAAGCAGAAATTAAATTCTTTTCTGTTTGTTGCACAAAGTGTTGTGGTTTAACCCGGCAGCGGGTGGGCAGCTTGGCACCAGACAGCCGCTCGCTCACCCCTTCCCTTCCTCCCCAGCGGGATGCGGAGGAGGAATGGACAAAAGGTAAAACTCATGGGCTGGAATAAAGACAGTTTCATAAGATGACAATGCTACTAATGATAATGCAAAACAAGCTGTACACCATACAGTTTTTCTCACCGCCTGAAGACCAATTGTGTAGCCAGTCCCAGAGCAGAAATTGCAGAACCCCCAGGTTTCCTGGAGCTCACGAATTCTGCCGAACTCACAAATTTCGCAGAACTTGCCAAACTCATGGAAAAACACTGAACTCATGGAAAATTTTGAACTCATGGAAATGAGAGGATTCCTGCCCCCCGGCCAACCCCCGTTCATAAACTGAGCATGATGCCTATGGTAAGGAGTGTTTGCACTGGCCAGCTTGGCTGTCTGCCTGACTGTGCTCCTCTCAGCTCCTGCACACCTGCTCGTTAGCTGAACATGGGCAACTGAAAAAAGTCCTTAACTTCTTAGCAACAATTAAAACCATCAGTGTTATCAACATTCTTCTCATACTAAATCCAAAACACAGCAGCTACTGGGAGGAGAATTAACTCTATCCCAGCGGAAACCAAGACAGGAAGCCACCAGATACCCAGAAGGGACATCAACTCGCTAGCGCTGCTCACCGACGGGAGAGGCTGCGGACGCAGTCACATGTGACAGGGAATTTGCTGCAGGGTTGGAGAGCACATCCCAGCGTGCTCTGTGTGCGACTGCTGTGCTTGCCGGTGAATAACACGATGCTTCTGGAACGTGGCAAACGATGCTTTGGGGGAGAGATTTATCCACCTGATGAATGTAGCCTGGAATACCACAGTGCAAGGTTTTGAAGGCTCACTCTCCTGCTGATTCCTGCGGGAGCAGGGCTCGAGTGGTGTGCTGGTCCCGAGGCCCCTTGCTATGCAAAGCTACAGTAGGATATTTCCAGAAAGGGTGATTATCACAGCCTCAATTTTAACCCCACCTGCCCATTGTTGACTCCAGGGGCAGATGCAGGGAAGGAGACCTCAGTTTCTGCTTTCTAGTCCTCTCTGCCCAAGAGTGGCTGATTTGGAAGGCCTTGGCCTCCAAGTAATTATGCACAGGCCAAGGAATGACTTCATTTCCCAACTACAAATCCATGGGTGGTTCGGTCTCAGGGCACTCTGTTGAAGGGCTTTTCTGTCTGTAAGTTCTCTTGTGACTTGTGACATGACCCTGCCCTGACTGGGGAGGTTTGATTTTTTTCAAGAGATCATTTACTCCTAGATAAAGATTAATTTTCATTTTAATTTTTAACTTAAATCTCTTAGATGATAATGTTTTTGCAGGCCATCTAAGCTGCTGTTATCTTTGCCCAGCTTTGCCTCTTTCGCGAGTTGCTTCACGCTGCGGGTAATGAGTAACCTTTCCTCGCGCTGGGCAGGCTGGGTGTGTGCGAGAGGTAGGCTCATTGCTTCCTTGCTCACTTCTCTTTGGGAATCATAAAGACATTTTTAGTGTCAGAGTGACGTCTCTCCACCTTTTGCTTTTGGTAATTCCTATGGTGTGAGATGATGCCGTTCTTACACCGTGTCCCGCTTACCTCCTTTCTGCAGGGAGCCCAAAAGACCTCCCAGAAATGACTAAAGTGAAAGGGTAGGAGCTGAGTCAGCCCTGGGGCTCCAGGCACAAGGGCTGCATTCACAACCCAGCCCTGACACACGCTGCGGGGCCGTCCCGGGGCCCAGCCCTGCGCTGTGCTCCCCAAAGCCACATAGACAAGTCATTGTCCAAGCAAGGATGCAAGCGCGCGTGTCCAGACTCCCAGTCTCCTGCTCTTACCACAGATGCTGTTGTTTGTGACACAAGTGGGTTTGGGATGGATGGACGGTTCCTGGGCGGTGCATGGTTTGAGAGAGAGCTTGGTATGAGCTGAGATCACGTCCTCTCCAGTCTGACTGTGACCTGCCTGAGATGGATGGGAGAGTCCAGGCTTGAATGCAATGCGTGTTGTGTCCAGCGTAAGTGAACCTTCCTGAGCCTTGGAACAGTCCCAAAGCATCCTCAGAGCTGATACCATCTCATAACACAGTATGAAGCAGTACAAAATCCTTGTGACCTAAAAGGGCTCAAAAAACGATGTCAAATGCTCTTTTCCTACCTACAGGACTGTTGCATCGTTTGTGAGATCAGCGTAATTTTACAAAGGTGATGTGTGTTTCCGCTAATGTCTCTGACAGGTCTCGCTCTGTTAGATGCTGCCAGAAACCGGTGGGAACAGCAGAGCAGGTCTTTTATAAAGCCTCCCACGTTCATATTGATTCAATAATCCAGCTCTCCAAGACATGATTTTTATATCCCTTTTGTTGTGTATAGAGTGAAAGTGGTACCAGTTAACGCTGGATGGGAAGAAGGAAGAAATGCCCCTCACTAAAAGTCCCACTCGTGAAAGAGGGAGGCATGACGCTGAAGTATGACTTTCGAGTTTGCAGCAGTGAATTAGTTTTTTGTTGGCCTCTGATGGGGAAAAAAACAAGAGGAGGTCAACAACTCTGCATGTTATTGAGCTTTCTAGAATGCAGCCCGCAGTCAGGGAGAGAATGGTGAAAGTGCCTTTTGAGGTGTTTCGCGCTGGGCAGGCAAATCATTCAAGCCAGGCTATAGGGCTACCCTGATGTAAGGAGGAGTAGCTTTCTGTCTGCACACTGTATAGATCTTTAGGACAGCCCAGATTCAAAGTGTCAATAAATAGGAAGAGCGCAGAGATAAGCAACAGAGCTCCGAATCTGCAGAGGCAACAAATGGGTCCTGGTTTTTTCACATGTGAAGATTGCTCCATTCTGTTTCCCTTCACTGGGAGAAAATGCTTCACTGCAAGAACACAAGAAGGTGGAAGAGGAGGGAGATGCTGCCCACCAGTTGTCCACCCAGCTTCACTCATGGCCTGGAGCAAGTCTCGTCACCTGCAAGACCTGCTTCTGCTTCACCGTACCATGGGATGAGCAGTGCTTGTCTACCCTGAAGGACTATCTTGGCATCAGCGTTTGTAAGGTGAAGATCTAAATGGCAGAAAGTAAAGAGTTGTCTGTGTTCAGAGAAGAGGTTAGATGAAGAGGATGGAAGAGAGGGGTGAAGAGGAAGTCTTAAGAGAAATTTCATTATCAATGCCTAATAATAAAGCAGATATGGGACTCCCAGGTGCTGGGAAATTAGTGCAGGCGGAAGGATCTGAGCTAGGCTTTGGAAATGAAGCAAACCTGCCCTGCTGCACATGGCAGGGAGCCTGCAAGCCTGCACCTCCATGAGTTGTGCTTGGACTTTGCCTTTTGCAGGCATAAATTCCAATTTTTGTGGAGAGCTGGGGGTGGAGGGAAAGATTGTGCAAAGTGCCGCAGAACCCCTGACATTATTTACCCTGAATACATATAACGCGAGAACATAAGCATTCTCATACAGGTGTCTCAGCGGCTTTCCAGAAAAGCAAGCTCCACCGGAACATGGCTGTCTTCATACCCCTCTTCATCTGTGGGGTGTGTGCATTGCTTTTGTCAGCGGCATTCTATGTTTTCAAAGTTTTTAAGGAATCAGCTTTAAATTTGCCTCCCGGTCCGTTTCCTCTTCCAATCATTGGCAACCTGCATTTGCTGGACATCAGAAGGCAAGACAAGTCGCTAATGAAGGTAACAAGCGTCCTTTGTTTCTAGGGCGTTGAATGTCAGCATGTACCTATTTAAAATTCTCCTTTGGTGACAGTTCTGAGGTGATTTTTGCTGCCAAATGTGTTTTTAAAAAACTGTGTTATTTTAAAGGTTTCAGAATGACCAAAGAAATTGTTAAATCCCAGCTCTGCAGAGGGTGATGTTAAATATGAGCAGTGCTTACATGAGAACTACTCACACATTGAAAACTATGAGTATCTGCATCAGATCAGACCGATGGACCTAAATTTTAGCATCTTCCTTGTGTTGTGAAATACTTCAAAATATTTGAGTGTTCACGTAGACAAACTGAAAGACGGATGCTTAATGTTGGTTGCTAAAATAGCTTGTATTTCTTATTTGTGTTGCCAGTTTTTCAGGAGAATGGGAGTTAACATACCACAGCCTGAAGAAGAAGAAGAGCTGTAGGAGAAATCTTTTGAAACAGTGAATGACTTGGGCTTACACAGGACAAGATTCTCTGTAGGAGTCACAGTTGCCTTGGATCAGTCTTCCAGAAAAAAAGTGCAAAATGTCAATGTATTTAGTTTCTCAGGGCCAAAATGTGGCTCACCGGGCATTGCCCATCTCAGGACATGGGGTTTGAATATCCTGCACCTTACACCAAGCCTTTTAACCTCAGGTTGCCAGCAGCCCTCTGACCTCCTTAGCACTATGTAGGGAAGAGGAACTGGCTTTCCGAGTCTTGTTCCCATCGGCGTGCCACGTGAGGGGCCTCCAAGATGCCTGTGGAGGTGCGTCTTCATCTTACACCAGCCAGCTCACAGTGGGTTCAACACCCAGAGCCTGGGAGGTGGGAAACAGTTTGGACTGTGGTTCCTGTTTCTGGCAAGACCAGAAATCCTTCTGCAGAGGAGGGTAGGGAAGAAGGTGTTTTAGGGTGGCACATGGACGTGCTGGGAAGAATAAGCAAAGCAGAGCCTGGAAAGCAGGTGAGCTGAGGACCCAGGAGCAAGGTAATAGCATCTTAGTGACACACAGACTCAGGGGAAGATACTTGGCACGTTGGCCAAACCGATGATACCCCATTGAACTACAGTATCAAGAAGCCAACTGGGAAAGGGGTCTACTCGTGAAACCAACAGGGAAAGGGGTATGTGGTTGCAGCCTGGGGGACCCTCTCACTGTCCACTGCCCTTTGCAGACTGTGTCTGCTCTGCCCTGCCTGCAAAGGGCAGCGGACGGCGAGAGAGTCCCCCAGGCTGCAGCTACAGGTGGGGTGAGATTTTATATTGGGCTTGTGGAACTGCAGTAGTGATCTGAAAGCTGACTTGCCAGAAGACTTTTAAGGTATTGACAAACAAATGACATGGAGTAGAAAATCCTCCCTGAAAGAAGAATCCCAAAAGGATTTCCCCGTGAAAGTTGCAGAGTAGATGATGCAGCAACCAGAACATTATTTTGAACAAATAATTGAAATCAGTGTCCTGTGAACTATTTTTTTTTACATAAATTCAACAAGACTACCACTGAATAGACTCTGCCTGGGCTACCTGTTTGCTTTGGTACAGCAGGAAGGGTTGCTAAGCTTTACACTGCCAGAACTGGTCTACTTTTATGGGACACCAGGCTTGATCTCACGATAGCTTTATGCAATTTCAGCTCTGTTGCTCTCAGTCAAGTCTTAATTTCTTGTAAGGCCTGACAGGACCGTGGTTGAGAGCCTCCAGAGAGCTCCTGCTACCCACTATCTCAGACCTCGTTATAAAGTCCTGCTGTGCATTGGCTTGAAAATTATGGTGCAGCAGAAATAAAAAGCAGAGTGTGGTATTGTGGTCATTTTCTAAGGCGAGTTGAAAGAGCAGTGGTTTCTTATGCCTTCATATGTCCATTCTTGGTGAATTATATTGTATACCTCTTTGCATTAATTGCAACAAAGCTCTTATTTAACTTTTTATAATAAATGAGAACAGCTCTGATCTTTGATCCTCTTGTGGTGGACAGTATGGTTACAGGCTGCCCGATCAGCAGTTGCTCCATAGCTGTCTGGCAGATCTTGGTGATGCTTTTATGCTGCTGTTGGTGCCCAAAATGTCGTTACCTTCTGCCTCTGCACCAAAACTGAGCCCAGCCAGCTCAGAAAAACAGTGGGTTTATGGAAGCTGTTGGGTTGAACAGACCAGTGTTTATTTGTTGTGATTCCTCTTTCGTTTAAGTGTCTGAGGGCTTTATCTCTGGCATCCCTCCAACCCTTCTGGCCACAGAAGAAGGAGGGAAAGCAACTCTTCATCCACCCCAGCAGGACATACCACTCCCGCTGATGACCTCCGTGCTCTGATTTTTCTCTCCTAGATTTCAGAGAAATATGGCCCTGTGTTCACCGTCCATTTCGGGTTTCAGAAGGTGGTGGTGCTGACAGGCTACGAGGCAGTCAAGGATGCCCTGCTGAACATGGTGGATGTGTTTGCCGACAGACCAGCCATACCCATATTCCACCACATCCAACATGGCAATGGTACTGGCAGGTTGAAAAGATAAGGACGTGCTTGCTATGCTGTTTCTCAAATGTGTTTCTCATTTGCAACAGTCTTTAAGAGTCTTGAGTGGCATCCTTATCGTCGAGGCTATATTTTATGGGGCTTGGGGGAAGTTGTTTGTTCTCTTAAGAAAAATTCTTCTGGGGATCTTCTTGTTTGCTTTGTCGATATTTTGCTTTTAGTGACTCTTGAGTCACATTTGCAGGGGTTTTTTTTTGCAGTGCAGAGGGAAGGAAATTATTTTTCACAACGTGAATACTGAGATCCTTACGCAATCTCTTTTTACAGTTACTGGGAGTTCAGACAAAGCGAGATCACGCATGACTCATGATAAAGACTGCAAGAACTGGCAAGAGTGCAATAGCATGGGCTGTTTGTACCTCAAACAATTACTTCTGTAAACATGTTTTTGGCAGATTGCTGAATTGCATGTTAAAAAGTCATACATTGCCCAAGACTAGACAATGAAAAACAATGAAGGGAATAATCCAGGCCTGAAAAGAAAAGATTTGATGACCTAATATGTATATAATGCATATAGTGTGTGGGGGGTTTTTTTCATCTTGTTGTTAAGAGTGAGGCCCAGTGCGAGGAAGGGTACACTGCGCTGCTTTCCCACCCGCCGTATGAAGATGCAGACTGTATTCAGCCCTGGAAGCCCTCCTGGGAAGGCAGGACTTCTGAATTGTACCCAAACACCTCCATGCCCTCTTGGCTGCACACTTTTCTTGGCCAATGGGTTAGCTGGCTGGGGGGTATTCCCCAGCTGCAGGCAAAGGTGTCTCCCTGCCACCCCTCCTCGTCCCCCTGCACAGTATACAGTTCATCCTCTAAAATGCAAGTCGTTCAGTGAAATTGTTTGTCCTGTTCATGACAGTGACGGAGCGGTGTCATCTGCTCCTAGCCTTGCTCTCTGGAACAGCTTGGTCATTTTTCTAAGGGAAAACAAGTCAGCCTGAGACAAATACCACGCATAGAGCTTTTTACTGTGCGTGGCTGTAAAGAGACAAAGCTATAAACAAGCCAAACCCAGAGTTTTGGTGTGAACAACACCCGACTGTTTAAAATATTTCCTCCTGCCCTCCTGAACCTACCTGGGGTGATACTTTCCCAAGCCAGCCCCCCACAGAGCCCCCCAGTCCTCTCCCAAGCAGGCTCCTCCAGGTTGCAAAATACCTTCACTCCCCAGCTGTGCTTTCGGTGTTTCTGAGAAAATTCCGTACTGCCTCGGAAAACAGGGCATGCAATCCCTCCGTAGGTGTATTCTTTTCTTCTCAAGAGCTCTGGAAGGTGACACGGCGGTTCACCATAGCCACCATGCGGGATCTCGGCATGGGGAAGCGTCTTGGAGAAGAAAGGATGCTTGAGGAGCTTCAGTTCCTCGTAGAGTTGATCAAATCCTTCAAAGGTGAGCTGGAGATGGCATTGGGTGTTTCATGCTACTTTACAAAGCCACTGTGAAGACCTCTGAGTTGCTCTAGAAGTGACCAATATAGTTATGATTTTGTTCATTTCTAGGTGCACCTTTCCAATTACAACTTTTGAATATGGCTCCCACCAATATCACCTTTGCTATTCTCTTTGGGAGAAGGTTTGATTATGAAGACCCAACATTTCTCACTCTGTTAAGACTCATAGATGAGGTTATGCACCTTCTTGGCTCTCCATTCGTGCATGTAAGTTACCTTCTGTGCTAAGATCTCATCAGAGTTGGTAGGTCAACCTGTTTTACTATTGCTGGATGGTTTTGGAGAATCTTTAGGTTATTGAAACATGAGATTCATAGAATCATAGAGTGGTTTGCATTGGAAAGGACCTTTAAAGATCATCTAATCCAACCCCCCTGCCATGGGCAGTGACAGAATTCTTTGTTTTGGGTTCTTCCTCATTCATTAAATCCTCCTGTGAAGGAGCTCCAACATCATGTGGTGGCACTGGGCTGAGATGCTGATGTGACCATGCCAGCAGAAGGGATGTGCTTGATTCTTCTACAGCCAGGAAGGGCAATAACCAAGGCTTCCAGCACTGTGGGACTTGCGGTGGGCAGAAGCATCCAGGAGCATCAGTGGAAATCCACAGAAGTGCAATAGATGCTGACCTTTATGTTACTACTTTTAGTCACTTTATGCAGCAAACTTCATGGTTCATTGCAAATTGTAGTCTCCCATGAGGAAGCAGACCCTGATATAGGACTGGGATCTGGGCAACCTTCTGTCTTTGGTGTTTCACAGTAATTGCAAGAAAATGTTCCTGGACGGTCTTGAAAATGTTCATAGCACTTCTGTCAAAGAGTTCAGAAAGGTTCTGCTTACCTGTTTTTTGATGGTTTTTTTTGTTTGGTCAGTATTTTTCCAGCAGTACCCAGAATAAAGTACAAAATACCAGCATGTTCTACTCCCTAGTATTTTCAGTCCCAACAAGGCTCAGGTGGAAGAGACAGAAGGGAATCAGGTCCCTCTTGGAAGGCATGGCCAGAGTTTCTTTCTTTAAAAACACACCAGTGATTAAACTATTGAAATACTGACTTTATTTGTGGATGTACAAAGAGAAATAGTCAGGCCCATTCCAGTTATTTCCTGCAGGATGCTGTGTGAACATCCCAAAAGTAACCACTTGTCTTAGGGACAACTGAATGTGTATTTGGGGGGTTACTGGGTTTTGGTCTCTTGCTACAGTTGAAGAAACTAGTGAAGTTACAGAGTAGTAGCACAAAGTACAGAGCTGCAGACATTATATATGGTCCTCTCATTCCTTCTCTCATGGCATTAAATCAATACCTGCTCAACGGAGATGCGCAAAAAGAGTATTCCAACTAAGAGGCTCTCATCTGAACCAGGAGCCCTTGTTAAACTTAATCCTCCATCACAAGCAATGGAGTATTAGTTACTTCAGGTAATATTAAAAAAATAATCCAAAAACTGTTAAAAAAATAAGACACTGGTGAATTTATTACCTGAATGAGAGCTATTTACAATAGTTACAATTTACAATAGTACAACTTCGCTTATCTTTTAATCTCTTTAGTTTTTGTAGAAAACAGCAAAAAGTATAACCAGTTAGCAAGAGCAAGAGATTTGTGAATCTTCTTCTGCAGCCAGTTTATTTGTAACATTGAGAAATGGTGTAAGTAACCCCCCCTGCACATACAATGCAACTGTTTATTGTGCTGTGAAATTTAATGATGCTGAGAACGGAGTGTAATTGATTTATAATTCATGTGAAAGTTAAAATTGATGATCTAACAACTTTAAAACAGAAGTATTTTGGCTTGCTAAACATTTGGGGTTTTCTTTGCGTAATGTGTAATGCTTTATTTTTTTGCTTTATTACCTCTTTAAAAATGTAATTTCATTGTTTCATGAGTTTACTGTCACTTTCCCTTAATTGTATTTTTTTTAATTCGAGTTTATAGGCTGTGTCTAGACAAGTCTGATAGGCTCCATTCATTTCTATAGAGAACTTTTAATAAGAGGAAGTATTTTTATACATTAAAATTTTTTAGTTACCAAAAAAGAGAGACTCCAATCACATGTCATTTGGTTCCTCACATAAATTATTTCTCCATTATGATGCTTGAGTTTTATAAGGTAATGGGTGAATTTTTTTTTTTTCTGTGCTTTTTTTTCCTTTTTCTCTTTTTAGTTATTTAATTACTACCCATTCCTTGGATTTCTCCTCAAACCTCACAAGACGATACTGAAAAAAGTAGAAGAGGTGTGTGTGATCTTAAAGAAGTACATCAAGAAAAGCAAAGAAAGCATTAAAGAAAATAACCTGACGAGCTACATTGATGCATTGGTATTCAAACAAGAGGTATTTTAACAATATGATGATTCCTAGTGCGGTATCTTATACAGAGATGCTCCGTGTTGCTTGTCTAATGAACATGCTCTAGTATAGTCTGTAGGAAAATATTTAAATTTTGGGTAAACATCCTCCTATTTTAATATGTTAAATACTGCATACTGAAGGAAAAGCAAGAAATAATTAACTAGATTGTATTGTGTGAATGTCCAAAATGCGTCCTCAGGTGTCAGCTACCGTCCCTTCCTTGCTGCAGAACGAGAGAGAGGTAATGTCATTTTTCCAACGCACTCCAGGCAGACACATCCCACCCTACAGGCATGGGAAGAGGCGACAGGTTCCCAGTTGCAGAGATGCAGAAGTTCCTATTGCCTTTGTGCAAACACTTCACTGGCTCCCACGTAGTAGATTTACCAACAGGAGTGACAGTGTGGGAGTATAGCAAGGAAGGATCAGTCTGTATTTGCCCTTTTTCTCCAAGCGTTTGCATCTGCGTACTTGAGACAAGTGGTGGGCAGGACGAGTACTTGGGCTTGATGCCTTGTCCACGGCCTTAGCTGTTGCATGCAGGAACAGGCAAGGAACAGCAGAGTTGATATGCCAGTGGTGTCCCGGGCCTTCACAGCTTTCCTGTGGCTCCTAGGAGGGCCTGGCACACTCCTAGACAAATTCCAGCTCCCTGACTTGAGAGTCATGCACCTCTCATCAATTTTCCACCTTCTCAGGATCCTCGGGCAGGGGACAGAAGTCCTGAGTCGATCAGATAACCACTGCCCAGAGCAGATAAATGCTATGTGATATTGGAAAATCAATGAATTTGCCCAATTAGTTCATTTTTGGGGGCAAAATCTCAAATGTGAAAGTATCTCTGCTGAAAACGGAAGCATTTCTGTACTGAAATGTCAATGAAGTGCATCTTGGCACTTGTAATTCACATGCATCACACTGTAATGTCTCTGAAGATCGGATTACCCATCCTAGTTCTCTCTTTCTATGCTAACAGCAGTGATTTTTTTTCTTTTTATTTTCCTAAAGGAGCAAAAGAAAAGCAATACACTTTTTGATGACGCGAATGTATTGGCCTCTGCGCTTGACCTGCTCATGGCTGGCTCTGAGACAACATCCACGACATTGCAATGGGCCATCCTGCTGATGATGAAGTACCCCGAGATTCAAAGTAAGGCACCCTTATGGTTTTGCTTTTCTGATATAGGGTGCAGTGACTTCATGAGTGCTTCTTGCCTGTAAAAGCTTCATAGCCTCTCATGCATCCACAATCTGAGCATCTGGAACCTATCCACCTCTGTCCAAGTGTTGTGTGCTGCCATTCAGGACTAAAGGATCTGAGGGGCTGTTCTCTCCCTGCTCCCAGGGGCTGGGAACCTCCTGCCTGGGGTGGTCCAACCAGCAGCCATCACGAGCTGGGATTTGGAGGTTCTTTACCACTGAGGGAAACGCACTTTGTGCCTTTCTTTTGCCCCCCAGAAAAGGTGCAGGCGGAGATTGAGCAAGTTCTTGTCCCTGGCTGTTTGCCTACGTGTAATGACCGGAAAAACATGCCATATACCAACGCGGTGATCCACGAGGTGCAGAGATTTGTCACCCTCCTGCCACACGTTCCACGGTGCACCTCTGTTGCCACCCACTTTAAAGGTTACTTCATCCCCAAGGTACTTGCTACTTTCCAGATGAAGAGAGGGGTGCAGCACACCAGTGACCCACTGGGAAAAGTGTCACAAGGAGTGGGGGAGCTTGAAGCACAGGGCTTTTGGTGGGGGAGAGCCAGTTCCCTATCCCCCATCTCCTCCAAATCCAGACCGATGGCAGTGTGACTTCAGGGTTAACGCACACAACTTCACATTTTCCGTAACTCAGTCTTGGTAATCTGGAGTCTGTTCCTTATTCTCTTGCCTCTCCGTTGCCACTCATGCCCTGCAGAGCAGTTCTGCCTCTGGAGGACCATGACATTGTCTTGTTGCCTGCTTGAGGCAAGCAGAGATCAGCTGGCCAGGAAAGAAGCCTGGCCCACATCTTTCTTCTGCTTCATAACTCAGGAGCAGCCAACAAGCATTGTTGTTTAATCACATATTAGTCAGTAATTCCAGTGAACTGGGTATCCACACTAACTAAGGATCATATGATCATGTACGAGCCCAGAAGTTAGTTCTTCAGAGGTAGAAGTTTGCTTCCAGACACAGCCCAAAGGGAGGAACAGTTACATGCCTGAATGGGCAAAGCCAGAAGTTTGCTACATCCACACGTGCTAAAGCAGAGCATGGTTGTGCTGCAGGGAGCAACAGTGATTCCTCTGCTCACCTCTGTGCTGCTGGATAAAGCGCAATGGGAGACGCCAGATGAGTTCAACCCCAACCATTTCCTTGACGCTGATGGAAACTTCGTAAAGAAGAAAGCATTCCTGCCCTTCTCCACAGGTAACAGAAGTGTTTGATCCTGCACAGGGCACCAAGTTCCCAGTGCCCCTCGGAAGTTGTTAGCCAAGTGGCAGGATCCAAGCCTCTGTTGGGAACAGTGCAGATCAGTGGTGGGGATGGCTTATAAATACCCGCCCTGGGTTTTGATGACTTGCAAACAGCCTCTCAGCCCACACTGGGAGGCACACCAGGTGCTGGTGTCTAAAGACACCACTGGGACCTACAGAAGGCTCAATGCCTTCAAGCAAGGGTTCAACCTTCCCTCTGTCTTGGGAAGGCTGGTTTCTGAGGTGTCCCTGATCAATTCCTTGCAGGCTTAGAATGAAACAGCCGTGTTCGAATGCCTGTAGGAGACCAACGGTGATGGCTGCTGAATATCGTGCCATGCTATTTCGCATTTCTGAGGCCTGTACTGTCCCTCATGCTATTGCTACCAAGTAGTAGGGAAGAGATGTCAGGCTGAGCCACCGCTTACCCAGTCACTCCACCAACAGCCATGCTTTTGGCATTGCAGGGCGGAGAAACTGCCTTGGAGAAAGTCTTGCCACGATGGAGCTCTTCATCTTCTTCACAGGCTTGATGCAGAAATTTACTTTTAAGCCTCCACCTGGGGTCAAAGAATCTGAGCTGGACACAATGGCAGAGTCTGGGTTCACCATGAGACCCCATCCACAGTGTGCTTGTGCTGAGCTACGTCAATAAGCCCAAGGCTCTGAACTGAGAAAAATCCATGTAATTGTTTTGTGTAGAGCCTAGCAGATGCACTATGGAGAAATGAGATTCCTGTGCAGTAGCTACAAGTAGTGTCTCTTACTCAAAGCCTTGCAAGTACTGGCTACACGCTTAAAATACCTGTTGAACAAACATTTTTCTGAGAAGCAGGGGAGGGCTGGTGGGTAAGGTTACCTGGAAAATTGTAGCCAGATACATGACTGGAAATAACAGGACAGTCACCACTTTACACATCAAATACACAACATAAGAAAGTTATCCTAGTTCTGAGCTTCTGGAAAAGGATGTTTCTCAAGAGTGGGTTATTTCTTCCCTCGGAGAGCAATATTAGATACAAATGTTGTATCATCTTCTAATCCCTGCTCTTTTCCCGTTCCCCACTATACACAGGAGAAATTATTCCCAGATACCCACACTTTCTGTGTGTGATGGATACTCTTCCAACACTTTCCAGACTTGTGGTTTTGAACCCCTGATACCAAACCCTGGACGTTTTAGGTTCCCCTTGCTCTGAGAGACCTCAGCATGGTTTCTTGGAACTCTTTGGCTGTTTCTGGGTACAGGCTCTGCTATGCCTGCACTGAGGTGGGACTTAACAGCTCTTCCCAGACAAGTGAAGACACCCTCCTACAGTGTCGAGCAAAGGTAGCTCAGATACATAACCACAACTTCTTTTCAGAGCACCATGTTGGGACAAGCAAGCATGCAAACAAACATGGCAAAGATGTTTCTAAAATGCTCTTTCCTTAAGCAGCGCAGAAGCTGGGCAGATCCAGGCAAAGTGACAGAAAACCTGCCCGTCTCCCCTCTCTTTACTTCTCCCAGCTTTCTGTGAGATTTGTCAGGACCCTATCTTATCCCGACATTCCCACCTCTTCTCCTCTCAGGTGACTAGAGATGGAGCCTCATCACATCCCCTCATCAGTGAAGGGAACAGGACTCACAGCAGCTGGCTCCTGCCTTGGTCTGAAACGCTGAGGGAAGGAGCTGACGGGAGGGACTGCCATGGGAGGTGGGCTGAGCCATTGTCCCACAAAGTGTTTGAGCTGGTCAGCCCCCAGGAGAGATCCTGGTCCGCTGTAGGGTGGGGAGCAGAACACTCCTCCTGCTCCCTGCATACCACCCGATTCTTCCAGGTTAATGGAAAAGAAGTAGTGCGTGATGCCTTTGCTCCCAGCCCTGCTCGCAGGTGAATGCAGTTGGACTGGGGGTGCATAAAGCCTCGAGGCTTGGCTCTGTCCTCCTCACACAGCCCCAGTTTGTGGCTGGCAGGGCGTTTTACCCCAGTAAGGACCGCAGGGCTGGGCTGGCTGTGACTCAGAGGGATCGTGGTGCCATCTCGTGGCAAAATGAAAATAGAAATTATATTCTGCACAGCGGTTATTGCTCTGGCCACTGCACAGTGGGGCTGCTGATAGAAGACAGCTCTCGTTCTACAAATCTATGCAGTTGGTGCAGTCCTTGCAGCTGATCATTGCCCCTCCGAGTGCAGGAGCCCCTGGTCCCAGCATGGTGCAGCCCTAGGGATGGCAGGCTGGGCTGGGGGACGTGCTGCCCTGCCAGCTGCGTGTGGCACGAGCCACGGACAGCGTCAGAGGGATGTGTTCAGATCTTACATTAAAAATCAAGCCACCTGTCCTGCCCCGAGATGTTTGCCTTCGATTCAGATCAGTGTATTGCAAGGCACAAACATGTTTTCCAGCTAAAGGGAAGGCCCTCAAGGCCACTGAAGAATGTGGAGTTGGTATTTCCACCCGAGAGCCATTGTTTTCTGCTAAATAAATCTGTAGCTGAGTCATAGTCAATGTTCTGCCATCATTTGGCTGAACAAATAAATGGGAGGCAGGCACTTACTTTTGCAGAGATATATTCAGCTGTCTAATTCAGAGCGATCGCTTCCATCCATCTGCTAACACAAGCACAAGTAGGATGCACTTTTCAAAGGAATTGAAGAAACCTGTTTTCCTTCAATGTTTGCACCTGGTAGCTCATGGCTCTTGTTGAGTCACGAGTGTTGCGCAGTCTGCTAGATTTCAGTACATGGCCAGTGCCACCGCAGGCTGCTGTGCCTGCCAGAGAGTGCCAGTGCAGAAGGTGATGTCCAAAAAGCGCAAGCTCTGAAGGCTATGCTGTGTAGGAAGGAATCCATCTCTCACCTTCGAAGCCAAGACCCCGAGAGCCCATGGTAAGTGGTCAGGTTTGAGGTTCCACCAATGAATTCATGCAGATTTGAACCCAGCCCAGTTTTGTCCCCCAGGGCACTAGGTTGTTGCTACAGCTGCCTTTGGAGTTCGTAGTTCTTTTGGAGGGGGCTAGGGCAGGAACAGTCCTGGCCTCTCTGAAGCCAAAGGCAAAAGTCTTTCTGATTTCAGCAGGACCAAGTCTTCCTTCATTGAGTTGAATTGTGGCTTGCTCCTCAGTCGCTTTACCTGTCTCTCCCTACCTTCCCCGAAGGAGACCCTGTCCTGCTGCCACCACTCCTCACGAGCAACATTGCCACAGATGATGCTTTGGGAGGACAAGAGGTGAGCGGCTCAGGGTTCAAGGCACTAAGCTAAGGGACAGCACCAGCATCAGTGAAGCTGTGGTGGGAACCTTTCATTCAGCCTCTGCAAGCAAGAGTTGAAGATATAAAAGTGAAAAACCAAGGCTATCCCCAGGACTGACTAGTAACCCATAGCTTGAGCACAAAGGGAAAGCTCTTTGCCCTGGAGAAGCCACTCTGCAGATACGGAGGCTCCTCTGTTAAGCTGTTTTTTAGTAGGATAAGGGTATGCAGAACCTCTTGCCTGTGAGATGTAAGCGAAACTGAGTAAATACTCATTGCCACTCTGGGCTCAGGATCAACCTTGCATGGCATTTGCATTTCTGTGTAACGCAAAGCTGGGTAGCAGGCATATGAAATAAAATGAAGACGTGGGATTAAAACTTTATTTGGTTCCCATGAAGGGGGAAACAAAATGATAAAGCACATGATAAGAAAATGCATATGGAGAAGTGGCAATTGACAGGCAGATAAATGGATGAAAAATTACCTGAGCTACACAGCAACTGGAATAAGATTGCAGAATATGCTGGCAGATAAGAGTGCTACAGACAGGGAAAACAGCCAGACAAAGCTACAGAGGAAAGAAAACAACACAAACCAGGTCTCATCTAATCCCTGATCCCAATTCTCCTTGCCTGTGTGCATGCAATACAAGCGCTGTGAAATTAGACACCATTCGCAAGGAAACTGCATGGCTGGTTCCAATGGCCAGACCATCCCAAACACCAGATTGACTGCTGATACCGGCCCTCAACATTACCCAGGGAGTCTGAAGAGAGAAACAGTGTTTGCTCCTGTTCAAAAATGTCAGGAAAGACAGAAATCCGTAAAACTAGAAATGGATCTAGTTTATTTTCTGGATCATTAGCCTTTTATGATTGGTTGCTGGTACAAAGCTCACGTGACCTTACGCAGTGTTGCACTTGGTGGTAATCGCACTTCCTTATCTAAACAGGCTTGCAGACTTTAGAGATCTTTTAGGATGCTGTTCCAGAGCAGAAATAATTGTATCCTCAAATCACATGAATTGATCTGTTTTTTCATGCTTAGTGTTTGACTTGGCTCCCTAGGCTGGTAGGATCTTGCTAGAAGCTATGGGTAAATAGCGAGCTTGGAAAAGTTCAGGAGGTACCTACAGATGGTTGAAGTGTGTGACCCGCAGTGTATTTCTGTGGCTTCCAACAAATGGTGGTGAGTCTTTCCTCAGGGTTCTGGGCAGATTTCTGTGATATTACGAACGTCACTGCTTTGCCATGGGAGCCTGGGTGTCACACCTACTACTCATGGGCTGCATCCCCTCACCAGGCCACCTCCGTGGTCTCTCCATTGGCTCCATGCACAGTCTGTCTTGAGAAGAAGTGTGTGTCACCCACCATCATGGTTTCCCATTGATCATATATGCATCTTCTCACAGCACAGGAGCAAAGACGGGGTCAGCAGCCTACGGGGCAGATGTAGTGGTGGAGAGCAGTGGAGCAGGAGTGGATGGAGATAGTAGGAAGGGGATGTGAAAGAGGGTGATGTGCCAGGATGGTGGGTGGCGAGTCCTAGCATAGCTAAGTTGGGTCTAAGCAGCTTCCCCACTTGTTGGGTTGCTCTTCAGCAAGGCTGTGGTTATTCACACAGGACAGCACATGTTGCCTGAGGCTGAGGCCTTAATGTGAAAGTTGTTTGGGGGACGGTAAGGTCCAAGTCAGACTCTGAAACTCCTGGCTGGGGTTGAAAAGTAAATGTCTGCAGCAACCCTACAAAGAAGACAAACAGCTCCATCTTGGCGAGGCTTTCTCCAATGCAGTTCCTTCGCCCTGCAGATGAAAGCAGTGTGTTTACTTGATGGACAGATCAAACTAGAATATTTGCCATAGACGTGTTAGCATCTGAGATGTCGTAACGGAAGCAGGAGTGAAACCTTGAAATGCACCAGAGCATTTCAGAGCAGAGGAGCCCGTACTGCTGAAGGTAGCTGTCCCAGTCACACTGGCACAGTGTGCCTGCCTGGTCTCTTTTGTCGCACAGCTACCTGCAGCAGCAAGTCACAGTCATGTTTCAGGTTATTATGCATTTATGGTGTACCCTCCCCTCTCCTTAGCTCTTCCAACCCTCTCAGCATCTTTAGAGCTTAAAAAGCAGCCCGATATAGAAAAATTGCCACCTCCTCCCAAAGCAGAATTGTTTGAAACTCACTTTTCATGTGGAATTTGTCCTAATGTCCCACTTTTAGAAAAAACTGTGTTTCTTCTTTCCTATTCCCTCTTTGTGCTAGATTCCCAGCCCTTGCGTGATGGTCCCTGTATGGGTGAAGAACGTGGTGGACGGTGAGGACAGGCTTCCTAACGTCAGAAGTCACTGCTGAGGGTCTGTTGTTGGAGCACGTTCTGGAATCCCTTCAAGCCATCCTTTCAGAGGCACAGCTGGAAAGTGTAAGTTTGAACAGGTGGATCTGTAGGATTTTGCAGGAAATCTCCCTTTGTAGTACTTACGGGCTCCTGCAGTTTTGGTATTTGTTAAACTCCCAGCAAGATCACTCCATCCAGCTGTGCCCCCTCATAGTGCATGCTCCTGCAGCCATGGAGGGCATGGGCTGGGCAGCAGGCATTTCTGGAAATCAGCAGCCTTTGGAAACATTTATGGCTGTCGGGAAGGCAATGCATAAGTGATATTTCTTCTTTTAGGATGGCTCAGGGGAGAGTTTCTGATAACAACTGTTCCCACCATTAGCTCAATCTGAGTCTCAAGGGGTTTGGGTTTATGAGCCTCCAGGGGAAGAATGTCAATCATATTTTGCAGGTGAAATTGAGATTAAAAAAATAAAAGAAAAAGGTTGTGACTTAGGCAAAATGACAGACGGAGGTAGTGCCAGGATGCCAAGTGCCCTGTCACCTCCCCTTACCACGGGGCTGTGCTTCTTCCTCTAGAAGAACAGGTCTTGCTGGGAATCCTTGGGAGCTTTTAAAAGTGCCACAGGAAGAATCATCATTCAAGGTCATTTTTGGGAACAATCGATGGCCTTGGATTTAAGATTTCACAGTGAGAGTGATATGGTTTGATGTACTCTGTCTCATATTTGGTCTCTGCTGGCTGTAATACCCAGCCAAGGTGCAAGGCTTATTGGAACTTTCTTCCTTGACTCTGGTGGGCAATGGATGAGGCCTTGTCCATCAGACCTGCTCACACTTGGGGTTTGCCTCAGGACAGTACTTGGGGGTCCCTGGATTGTACCCTCACTTTGAGGAGAGCTGATGAAACCCCATGCATAGCTGTGCTGGCAGCCCCACCAGTCCTGTCTGATTATCTACCTACTCCTCTCAGCTTTGAGGCATTTTTCTACCTTCTTTTGGATGTAATATATCTCTTTGTCTTCTCTCTTGTTGAACCTTTAGGAACCAACGCCTTCAGCGGTGGGAGAGGTGTGCTCTGAAAGCAGCCATTTGCCTGGATGCAGAATAATTGACTCCATTCAGTTGCCTCGTTGCTTATTGACCAAGTTAAAGGCAGTACTTAGCCATGAATATACCCATTAGTGTATATTGTAATAAAACGGCCCTGCCATAGCCTCAGCTCTGTGCATATCAGCTCTTTAGTTACCTATGGAGAAGGGCAGGAAAGCCTCTCTCTTTACAAAATTCCCCTCGGCATCAAGGAAGTGGTTGGGGTTGAACTGATGTGGTGTCTCCCACTGCGTCTTATCCAGCAGCACTGAGGTGAGTGACGGGATTACAATTATACCCTGCAAGAAAAGTACATGAAGGCACAAAAGATAGAAAAAGTGCTCTGTTTTGTTCATTTTGTGACACAGACTTCAGTGTTCCAGGAGATTTGCTCCACCTGGGGTAGGTGGAGACCCTGAGGTTTTTACCCCATCAGCCAGTAGAGAGAGAAGTCAGTGGTATTTTCCCAGCAGTTTCAAGAAGTGAAGCCAAAGCCCATATGGTACTGTGAAAACCTCAAGCAGAGGGTCAGATCCTGTAAATTCCCTGGCAGATACTTCACTGTGCAGATGGCATCAAGGAGGTAAACCAGGGTCACTTGTGGAGTGGGGAATTCGTGAGCATGAGAGGGACTGAACTGAGTCCTATGATACCAGTTTCTCTGTACTCAATGTAGTTGAAGAGGCTCAACTATGAAACAATAGTCCTACAAGAGCAGTCTCATGGACTCAACATAGAAACTCTTCTGTGGATGATTTTGGAAACCTACTTTTGGCCTCTGTCCAATTCCCTCTAAAGAAACTGGTCTCTAGTTGCACTGGCAAAAATGAGGACGGTGGTGTATACCTGGGCTGGAGCAGTTACCTACCTTGGGCAGGAAGTACCCCCTGAAGTGGGTGTCAACCGCAGTGCAGCGGGGAACGTGGGGCAAGAGGGTGATAAACCTCTGCACTTCGTGTAGCACCGCATTCGTAAATGGCATGTTCTTCCGATCCTCATACGTGGCCCAGCTTCCATCTTTGATGGTTCTCCCAATCTCCTCCTGCACCTTTTCTGGAAGGAACAAACACAGTTGGATTCCAGCAAGGAAGTCAGTTCCGATTTGGTTTTGGGAAAAATGTGTTTTTCCAGGGTCTGGAGGGAGAGGATTCTTAAAAACACCAGACTGGGTTTCCCCGCTCTATTTCTAGTTCCAGCATATGCATGGGTTGTTTCACCAGCATCATACTTCGATCTCCACTCAACCTCTCTCCTAGCAAGGCACAAGGACAATCTGGTTGTGGCTTTAATCAGCATCTAATTACATCAGGAGTTCATAATAGTATGGAGACAGGATTCAGCTCTTAAAAGAGCTTCTGTGGATGTGAGGCCAAGCCTCTCCCCTCCCCATATCAGCCATGCCACGGATGGAGCTTAGGTGAAAGGAGCTCACTTTGAATCTCTGGGTATTTCATCATCAGCAGGATGGCCCACTGGAGCGTTGTGGCTATGGTCTCTGTTCCTGCCATGACCAGGTCGAGTAAAGATGCTATTAAGTTGTCATCATGGAAGAGGCTGTCTTTCTTGTTTTTATCCTTGAAAAACACAAGTGGTAAGAAAGGTCTTAAAACCATCAGTCTCAGTATTCAGCAAGCTTGGGAAATGCTGCATAGCCTACAACACTGTTGTCTATAATCCTGTGTTTATCAACTGGCTGATAAAATAGACCGGAACTTGAATACACAGCATTCACCAAAGATGGGAGCACCAAAGATGGAAGGTTTGGAGTGGAGTCTTGGTTCAGCATCTATCTCCACCCAGAAGCAGGCTGAAGCCCAGGGCCAGTTGGCTGTTCACAGCATCAGCCTCACAGGTTTAGAAAGAGCCCGGTCTCTACCCTGTACAGAAGGAAATTCAGCTAATCCTACCTCCTAGGGACCCCTCCTGCCCAAGGGCAGGTTTGAATCCCCAACAATGTTCAAAATTACCTTTTAGGCCATTTCTTCTGGGCTTTAGGACTGTATTGACCCTTCCTCCACATAGCTGGGTAGAAGATTTAGTGCCTAAGGTTGGCCCAGATCCAGTTGGAAAGAAGAAAAAATGCAGAGCCCAAATATTTTGTGTTGAATGAAATCAACTGATATGAGAAACCGCCACATCTCTACTAAAGTAAGGTGCAGGGCAGGGCTAGGCCTTGTACTGATGATTTATCATTCAAGTACGTTAAGGGTATAATTCATCTTGGAGCAACAGAATCAATGATTAATTGATTTGTTATCATGAAAAGAAAGACAGAGTCAGCTTTCATGTGAATACATGCATTTTCTACTAGGAACAAGGAGCTGATCTCACATTATTCGAGCTGCTGTTTCAGGAGTGGACTGAGACAGTGGCTTTCATACCTTAATTTTGATAGCAAAATCCCTGCAGTAAATTACACCAACTGTAAGAGACTGCCGTCTGATTTCAGTACCACTAGAATAACAGCATGGATTTCAATAGGTTTACATGACATAACTGAAATCAAGACTCAGCTACTGTTTTAGCTAGAAAGTCAAAAAGAGACGTTGAAAACAGTCAACAGAGCTAAGCAGTCAAATACCTCTTGTTGCTTGAATATCAGTGCATCAATGTAGCTTCTCACGCTGTTCTCATTGATATCCTCCCTGCTCGCCTTCATGTATTGCCTTAAAATGATGCGTATATCTTCTATTTTCTCAAGCATAATCTTGTGGGTTTTGAAAAGAAATCCAAGGAACGGGTAGAAATTGAAATACTAATGAGGAATTAAAAAAAAGAAGCAGTCTCTAAGTCTGCAGAAATATCAGCATGCTGAAAAAGCATCCCCCTAAGGCATGACATATCGGTTGAGTTTTGTCTTGTTGTAGTCGTATCTTAGCATCCCAGGGACTCCCCAGGCAGATTTTATTAAGGGAGGGCTTTGCAACCTTTGAGCCTTTATTAGTACTACCCAATTTTAAGCATTGATGCTGTTCTGTGGGAACAGATCCTCTACCAGTAACAGCCTGGTCAGCTGCTCCACAGAGTCGAGGCTCCAGTGTGCCAGGCCACCAGCCAGTTTAGAGCAGTATGGGACTGGTTGGTTTTTTCCAACATCAGTTATGAAGGACTGGATATGGTCATTTGAAGATAAGCAGTTTTTCTGGTGGTCTTAAGGAAGCATTTTTAATGCAGTCTGTGAAATCTCCCTCACCTGGACATCAACACTGAATGTATTTTTTTTAGAAAATGCAGCAAAGGCAGAGAAAGCCTAGATGGTGCAATTATATTGAAAAAGCCAAACAAAAAAAAATCTGTGGAGCTAAATCAACTATAGTTCAGTTCTCATTTTAGTTCCACGTAGATGTGCAGAATGGTTCAAAAGGAGAGCAGCAAAGGGGAATCTGGCAGCACATTTGGTACATGGAGAACTGTCCCATTTTAGGTGTAGTGGCTGGTTCTGAACATTTGAAAACTGCTGAACTAAATCCTGTGGTTTGTGTGGCTCACAAATGCAATGTGGCAGTGTTGGAATATGTTAAGCTGTGGGATGGGTTACTTACATTCAAATCTGGAGATCCCAGAAGAATCATAATTTCATCTATGAGTCTTAAGAGAGTAAGAAATGTTGGGTCCTTATAGTCAAACCTGTCGCCAAACAGCATAATGAAGGTGACATTGATTGGAGCACAGTTGAAGGACGTCAGGCTAAAAGGTTCACCTGCAATGGGAGGAGGATGGAAATGTGAGTGAGATGCGGCAGCAGCAGTGACGCATATGAGGCTGTAAAGCACCGTGATGGTCTCCAGCTCACCTTTGAAGGATTTGATCATCTCGATAAGGAAATGAAGCTCCTCAAAAATTCTCCCTTCTATCATTTTTTTCCCCATGCCGAGGTTGCGCATGCTGGATACGGTGAATCTCCGAGTTGTTCTCCACAGCTCCCCGATAGAGAAGAACAAACCTGGGGAGGCCGTGAGACATCGCTGCTGGGCTCATGCACGGAGGAGCCCACCGCACAAAACAGAATAGGGGACTGGATGAGGAGGGATCTCCACAAGCGTTTCTGCTGCCCAGTTTCCCATGGATTCAGGGACTAAGGGTCTCCCATTTCTGCGTGCCCCATCCCTGTATCCTCTCAGCTCCATTCTCCCAGACTCACTGAGCCTGTGGTTTGGGAAAAACAAGCTCCCACCCAACCCACTTTGCCCCATCCCTCTCCTGAGTGCAAGATAAGGAGGTGTGGCTTTCAGACCAGTATGGGTTGGCTGTAGAGCTGGGGAGAGATGTTGGTCTAAGTCAATCATGCAACTTTTCTGACCCTGTTTGGTTGCAAGTCTAAGGCCTCAAGCAACACCCTGGTATCTTTGAAGATTCTCCCTTCATCTTATTCCAGTCATAAAGATATTGTATCTATGTGGGGTGGGATAATTCAGTTTCCTCAACCCTGATCAGTGCTGAACTGTTTTACTGAGATTCTCAGCAACACTGTATTTTCAGCAGTGGAAAAATAGGAGGTTACTGAGCTCATGCCTTGATGATTGCTAACACCACCAAGCAGGGATGCGTATTTCATCCCATCAGACTGTTGGAAATAGTGAAAGAAAAGATTTTGTCATTAATCCAAAGACTATCTCAGATTGTGTCTATTGAAAAGCTGGATTCCAACACTTACATCTTCATCTTGGCTGCAAGGTGTTTAAATGTGTTTGCTTTTTCTAGAGTAAACACTCTTTTAAAGCAGTGTAGTTTTAACTTGGAAAGCAAAACTTCTTGCTCTAAAAATGTCAAAGCAAATTTCTAAACTTAATTTTTAATTTTTCTTTAATTCAGGCAATTGCATCTGGATAATTCCTTTTCTGCAAACAGCTTCTGAGTCAACAAAATGACATTTTCTGAAGAAAAAAGGTTTCATGGGAAAATGTGTGACCCTTGTTACTTCATAACCACTATGAATTTACAGCTTTGAGTCACCTCTAAGTGGCTCAGACTTGGGCTCAGATGGTAAGTGTGAAAGGACTTATAGTGCAATACTGACAGTCTCCCACAGGGATATTTTACATGTAAATTAGCTCTGAAAAATGCTTTTCTCCCCATCGATTCCTTTTCCTTATGTAGCAATAAATTCATCTATTGATATTATGGCTGGGTAATTTAATTTCTAATTGTAATCCCAACTTCAGCCTGTGACCAGCATATAAAGCTGCCTTTTGGAAGCTCAAATCTAAAGCCTCAGCTGAAGCAGAGGATGGAAAAACAAGGCAAAAAGTTCTCTGAAATACTCAGGAATGGAGAGTTGCCTTGGAAAAACTATGGGGTTGTTTGTGGGGGTGAATTTCCAGCCTCAGCACATTGCTTCTGCCTGAACCTGTTTCACAGTGGTCCACCCAAGAGCCTTTATGGGGAGGCAAGGCATGGGGGAACTGATGGTGTCCAAAATTGTGGCACCTGGCAGTGGGACAAAGGGAAAATCCCTACAGCTCCAAACAGCCAAACCAGTCAGTCCAAAGTCCCCTGAAACCGTGGGGAAGGTTTGTAAATGTGGTGGTCGCCGCTCCCATTTACAGAAATTAACCCCAGAATTACCTCGATGCCTTTAAAAATCCCACTCCTCACCCTCGAACGTTTAGGACATGTATCAGCCACAAATGCATTAGCAAAAATGATGAAAAGGCAGGCAGCATTGCATGAAAGTGAGGAAAGCCAAATATTTTCTCTCAGCTTGGCTTCAGAAGGGTCCAAGGGGGATGTTTAAAAGCCGGGCTCCGGGGATGCACTGTTAGGCTGGCACTAAGCGACAGTGTCGTCCCTCCCGCCCACCCCCACTCATTTCTCTAGTACCGTTTCTGTTCTGAATTTGGTCAAATATTGGGATGGATGGTCTGTCTACAAACTCCTCTGTGTAGTTCACAAGCGCCTCCCGCACAACTTCGTACCCGGTCAGGACCACAACTTTCTGGAACCCAAAGTGGAGGGTGAAGATGGGGCCGTATTTTTCCGCAAGCTGAAAAAGAGGGGAGCTGTGATGGTCAGGAAGGGAGGGAGCGTGCACGGTTGCTTTCTGAAAGGACATATTACGTCCTGGCATCCTGCTGGGAACAGCTGTGGAGCCGCTACCTGCAGAACGGTGTTTGTGAGCCGGANCTCATCATGGTCAAACACGAGACATTTTTTATGGGTGCCTGGTTGGCATCCGTATGGATTTTAGGCTTATCGCCATGAAAGAACCCCCACCCCCATCAGTGCATTACTAATCTGGTTTTGCTGTTAAGGAGAAAGTAAATGAAAAGTAAAAAACCCCATGCAGAGTTAAAGACTGGACCTCAAAAGGCAACACAAGTTGGCAAACCGGAGAAAGATGAACACAGAGAAGACATTTCAGTGCAAATAATGATGCTGTCGCACAGGAAAGCTTTGGTACGATGCTCCTCTTGCACCAAAGCACTACTGCATCCCTGCTACAAGACCAGAGGAGCTGTTTTTTCCATGCCAGGCATTTAGTTTGCCCTGGATGACCACAAATTTCAAATCTATGCCTCTCTGCCTGGACCTGGCTTTGGTACCTATAGCTCAGCCAGACACAGCAGAGAAACCCACGGCAGAAGCAGGAGGCTGCCCGAACCGCTGGCTGGCTGTCCCCACGCTTGTACACAAAGCGATGCTCGTTTTGCACTGGGAAGGCTCTGGACATATCTTTGCCACGACATGGAGAGGTTTTTTTCACTGCCACATGTGGGACAAATTCTCCACAGCTCCCCTCCAAAGCGGTGCCTTGACAGGCAGTTTACAGAGGCAACGCAGTGCCCCGGGGGGGCTGAAAATCCCTCCAGGAGCCTGCGGTCCTGCTGGCACGTCCTACGTGTACCCCCAGAGCTCACTGTGCTGTGTGCCGATCCCCGCTCCTCTTCGCCAAGGAAAGGGGTCTGGGATGAGGCTCTGCGCAGAGCGTGGCGCGCTGACGGGGAAATGGATGCCCTCATCGGGGACCGCGGGAGGCTGAATACTCCTGCCTGCCTCCGCATCTTGCTCTCTGGCAGCTTGAAAACAGCAGCTGGGGACAGCCAAGAAGCGCTTGGGCTGGGCTGGAGCCACAGCTCAAATCTGCTGCCTAAGCGAACACACGGTGCACGCGTGCAGCCTCAGCCCGTGCTGGGTCCGATGGCAGCTTCGCAGGGGAGAGGGGGGATCCCCCATGCCCTGCAAACTCCTCCATCAGGGTGCCCAGCCAACAAATGCTGGTGCCTGCTGCTCGATTCAGTCGGCATTTTTTGCTCTCTGTGGGGTGAGATGGAGGGATAAACCCTCTGGAGTAATCCCAAAGTAAAGGCAAACGTAGGCAATACCAAAAACAGCCTAACAGGTGATGAAAGCACGCAGAGGTAATTCCAAACCGCCGTTCAGAGGCTGCAGCAACGTCTGCCCAGCCCCACTGGGCAAACTGACCCCAAGCATTGCCCGTAACACCACTGGGTGCTGGGAGCCTCACCCCACGGCAGCGCTACCCACTGCCCGGCTGCACCCAGAGACCCACCAGTGTTTGCTGAGCACCGGTGTTACGGGAGCCGTGTCGCCGCCGCGTCACGAACCGCCGCTGTCTGTTTGCTCACTCTCTCCCTGACCCTGGCGCAGGTCGATCCCCGGGGGTGCTGTCTACTGAAGCGAGGGGGGAGTGCTCAGCAGCCTGACACAAACAGCCCAGGCTGTGCCAGCCTCGTCTTGCACCGAAGAACAGTTTACCACCATAACTGGGGTAAGTTGTCTTAATTACAGGTTAATAGACGAGCTTACGGGCTATTCATTCTGGTTCCTTAGTGCAACTTTTCCATCCCTCTCTTGTACTGCCATCTCGATTTTAATGCACATCCAATTCATCAAGAGGGAAGCGGATTTTGCAATGGGACATCTGGATTTGGCCCTCTCCAAAGCAGTTTTGGGGTCACTGCATCGTGGAATTCCCCTTGCCAGTTCTGCAGGGTGGAGGGGAGGGAAGCAATTTCATTTCGTGTTAGTTATATCCTAATGCTTTAAAAGCTTTCTGAGTGTCCGAGCTGTCAAATTAATATTTCAGTTCCCACAAGCATTATGCACTTCATGTACATCATCACAATTACATGAAGAATCCCCGTATTACCCAGAGGTCTTTTCTTAATGGTTGATCGCTCAGAAATGATATCGCATCAATATAGGCATAGGCTAGAAGAAGCCCGAAAAAATACTATAAAGCAATTTTCACACCTTTACAATTTAGTTTGAATTAAAAAAGACAAAAAGATTCTCACTGATATATCCCAGGGATCTTTAAAATCTATGAGGGTCTGGGTTTGGGGGTTTTTGTCCTACCTTCATTATTGATTTATCTTGCCTTCTAAGATCCACCAAGTGCAGGTTACCAATGATCGGAAGAGGAGTTGGACCAGGAGGAAATTTAAACGCTGAGTATTTATAGCCAGTTGAAAAATAGAGTACAGCTAATAATACTGCTGTGCACAGCAGAAAAATTAATGCAGGATCAGAGGTAAATGAAATTAAAAAAGACATTTTTTTTTAGTAATGATCTGTTTTTTGGGGGTTAGAAGCAATAAAAATGCAGTGGCACTGTTCAGTTTCTGCCAGCTGGCTTTCTGTTTGCTCTCTGCAATTGCTACAAGCACTCGATTCTTATTAAGGTTTGTAGAGTACCTAAATAAATACTGCATACTCCACCCTCTTTAAACACCTCAGAGAATGTGGTCTAAGCAGTTTGCAAAGCCTGTCCAGAAGTAAAGAGGGTTTCAAATTACAAACCCATGCATGTGTGTGCAAGAACATATACATGGGAAAAGGTGCTTGGCATTCCTTTATAACCTCCTCCCCCCGAGACCTCGAGGCCCTTTGCTTGCAGTACCATGACCCTCCAAACACTCTGCTGACACGGGCAAATAAACAAGTTTCTCTGAATCCTATTAGAAACCTCCAGATTCAGATTTGGATAGGGTTTGTGATCTCCGTATTACTAGAGACACAAATAGTATCATTATGGGAGGCTTTAGCTTTCTTGATGTCAAGTGGAGATCAAAGGTTGTTAATAATGGTAAAGCCCATGTATCCCTGGGGGTTGTAGCCCATAAACTTCTTCATAAAGTTGGCTCTGAACTGCCCAGAAGGGATGCGATTTCAGACTTTGTGTCTGAAGTAGAAAACATGTAATAGCTAGCCATAGAAAATTAGCTTGGATCAAGTGATCATGTGTGGATTCATGAGTGGAATGGAAAGACAAAATTTAATTTGAAACTTCTGGGAGGATTCTTCATTTTGCAAGAGCAGCTTCTGAGAGATAGAGGGAAGAAGTTAATGAAGCCAGGTGACCTGGCAGGCTCCAGAAGGGGATCAAGTCAGGAGAATGGAATTATTTGAAGTCAAAGACATGAAACACCTGGAGCTTGCATCCCTCATAAAGGTTTAAATCTTGTACAGAAGGAATTGAGATCTACCTGGCTGAATAGTGGCTTTCAGGAGAATATTGGGAACAAACAGCTGATGGAATAAGATTGTTCAGGGCAGAAAGAGCTGTCTTACATGATCAGGAAGCACAAGGCTCAAAGTGCATTTATCCAAAGGTTAGATCATATAAAGGCTGTTATTCAGCAAATGTGGGTCCTCGACCTTGCAAATGCAAAGCAGGCAGGGAAGGAAGAGGCCCTAGTGTGAAGGAGGGCATGGCTATGGTTAGCATGGTCCCAAAGCAAGCAGCCGCTTGGTTGCAAGCTGGAGCTGCCTGCGTGGTGTGGAGACGTTACAGCCCAACAGCCACCCAGAAGCAGAAGCAGTAAGTGTGTTGCAACATTTCTGGTATTATTTTTTTTTTATTAGTTTCCAAGAAATGGGTTGGAGGCAACGGTTTCCCCCAGAGCATGCCTTGGATGACTCAACCCTGCCTGCTCAAGTGAGCAAAGAGGCAGAGGGGTTGTAAAGGCAGGCGAGAAGGATGAGGCCTGGCACGGGGTGCAGAACGTGGGCATTGCGGTGAGAACTTGCGGTGGCACGTGCTCTGTGCCCCGTGTAAAAGGTACGGTCCTGCAGGGTTTCATTTGACCGACAGCACCCTGCAGCACAAAAGTTACGTGTTGTTGCCACTCTCCCAGTATTTCATCCCTGCCCTGGGAGCTGCTGAAATCATAAAAAGGCCTTTCAGAAAGAGACTTAAATTATCTCTGAAAAGCCAGGGAGGAGTGTATTGGGTTTTTTTAAACCAGGCTCTGAGTTCAATGCATTAAAATGACAAAGGTAAGTCAAGCTCTTGCGATGACAAGAAATTCCTGTCTCAATAATGTGTCTGGTACGTGTCTCGCTCCGGAGCCGCGCTGCTACGTGCTCCCCTGCCTGAGCACACAGAGCTGAGCACAAAGCACCTGCCAGGCGCTGACACCACTCCGGTGCATTCCTGGGGCAGCCGGGCCCTCGGGGTGCTTGCAGCCGGGTTGTCCCCATCCCTCCTGCCCACGCGGCGATCCCCTGCCACAGCTTGTGACCCAGGTGGTGCTGGTGAGGATTTGGAGCATGGGCACTGTCCGCTGACCCCTGAGCGCAGCCTGGGGAGAGCCAGCCAGTAAAGCACCAGCCCTGCATCCTTTAAATTAACTTAAGTCCCCTAAAATCTCTGCCAGTCCCATTCTTGACCAGCAGTGCATCCAGGACTTCAGCCTCAGATAACTCCTGCTGACTTTGGCTGCGATGAGTTCCTTTTAAGCAAGGAGCCACATCAGAGAACCATCCAGAGCCATGTCCTGTCTCAGACAGCAGCTGTGATTTTCTGGAGTTAGAAATTCAATTCTTTCCTTTGAGCTGTTTGTGGCTATGGGTATTGCTCACTCTTTGCATTGCTGAACGTGTCCTGGATGCATGTTGCCCAGGGGTCCCTGTACTGACCTCTTGACTGTGAGTATTAAGGGTGGTGCAGCCCACCTCTATCAGTTTGACCCAAAATCAACTTCATCCTGCAACACAAGAGAGATCAACAGCAACAGAGCAAAATGTTTATTTATTAAGTAGATGATAAGGTCAGGTTTGCAATAGTTAGACTGCAGATACAGCAACAGCAAAACAAACGTGAGCAAGTGTAGCAGCAAAGGCTTGCCTGCTGCATAGCTTGTCAAGCAGACTCCTGGAGGTGTAACCAGGAGCTGGGCCCATGGTACAATGCACGTACAAGTGCAGTACCAGTACAAGTACAAGGTACGATACAACTATTGGACTGCTGCCTTTAGTTGAGTGAAATAAAGCTGCTGTGAAGAGTCAGTGTCTCGGCCAAAGACCGCCCTACTTTGTCATTCCTTCACATTCTCTTCCTCCTTTCGTTCCTTCCATTTGCAGCACAGATCAGCTTTAGATGACAGCAACTTTAGTTTTATATCATAGATTTACCATAACTGCCCCCTCAGTCTCCGTAACCTTCTGTTTCTCCCTTTTTTCTTTTCCTCCTAAGCTGCCTTTCCTGCCTCTAACCCAACACAGAAGCATCTTCAGTGACTCCCTGCTCCCTAACCCGCACGTGGTTTCCTGCCTGTTCCACAGCATGCGAAGCAGCCTCCCCTCTTGTACCTGCACCACCATTTGGATTTCGCACACGTATCGCACTTCCCTCAATGGGTGTAGCCTTGTGGGTACAGCTAGTTGTTCCTACTCCTAATGGCTGCTACATGAAATAAATCTTTAATTGTAGTAATCAAGCAGCTGGTCTAGGACAGTCACAGTCTCTGGGGTGTCACCAGCTTTCTACAGAGACCCCCAAATGACAAGTTAATGGCACAGGTGAGTGACTCGGTAACAAAGTCTAACCTGCTTCTCCTTCTGGACTCTGTTACCAGTTTCACCTCTATTTTCACACTGACTACATTCAAAATCCTGTTAGCCTTGACAGGGGTGCGGGATCTCTGCTGGCAGAACGTGAGCATTATCAGCTTTGGTTACTACACCAGTGGCCAAAGAACTTTATGCAAGCACCAAAATTTTGCTTGCAGTTCTTATTGCGATGGCCCTGCTCCTGCTGTGTGCTGAGCAAGTATAACTTCCACGGGAGGCCATGGCAGTGGTATTTGCTCAGCAGTGCAGGCTGATCTGTTACTCTGCCTGGAGACGTTGCTGCCTATCTTCCCTGACACAAGGAATATCTGGAGAGGAAGACAGCTTGAAGTGCCACGGGCTGTGTATCTGGTGTAGAGCTGAAAAGAGACAGCAACATTTTCTAAAGAGTTGAAGCCCCACTTTCAGTCAAATGGAAAATATTGTTCCTGTTCATCCCAACACACCTGATACATGAGACTAAAGTTTGAATTAGGAGCCTGCAGATGGTGGTTCACCCTGCAGTCAGTGGAAAGAGTGAGCAATTCAGACTTCATGGCGGTTGAATCATCCACTGAAGGATCCTCTCTCCCTGCGGAGAGCAGAGACGATCTAGAGAGCGACTGTGGCTCCTAAGGTGCAAGCAGAGAAGAGGGCTGAGCCTCTCTCAGCTCTCTGATGGGAGCATGGCAGTCCTGCTGCCCAGCCCCAGGCTGCATCGCCCTCACGCTGCCTCGGGCTTGTGTCCAGCTTTAGCCACGATGATTCAGAAACCCTTCACTGTCTGTGGCTGGTCATTTCCTGCCAGTTTTGGGATCTAAGATTGCCCAGTAAAGGATCAGACAAGTGCCAGAGCCAGCATGAAGCCAGGAGAGGTGAGGGAGTGGTAATAATGCCCTTCTTAGCAGGAGCACTAAGCTGCTAGATTGGCCCATCATAAATAGGCTCTTCAGCATGAAGTGCCTAGTGTGAGTTGGAATGAACCCACTTCCCAAACCACTTAGATGTTTTCTGATAACTGTCCTGTGCCTGGCTCTTGGCATCAGCCCACGTTACACCCTCATGTCTGGGACTCTGTAATAAAGATAAGGCAGGTTGTATCGCACAATGGAAGCTCAGTCTAAGGCTCGACTGAACAACCGTCCCGGGGAGATTTCTAGATACATTAAGAGTCTGTTGTCTCCATCTGGGCCATCGATAATTAGCTCTGCTATAGAGCTTGGACTTTGGGCTGAGAAACTCCTCGTGGAGGCTCTCAGGGGAGAGCCTCTTATGGGTTACATCTATAGAGGAGGCTTGAAGCCATTTCATTCTTTCAAACAGCACTGAAAACTGCATCTCTGATGTGCTATTCCAGGAATGAATCACACCGTTTCTGAGGGCGGTACTCAGGGGTGTCTAAAGGGTTTGCATTATCCAGACACCGCAAGAGCTGTTGGAAAGAGTGCTATGAATGAGAGAAAAATAGCAGTGCCTGGTGTCTTCCTTTCCCTAAAGCTCAAGTACAGACAGCTTTCTTCCCCCTCTAACTAGACTTTTTCTCAAGCTTGAAGTGTTCACTACACTAACTCCATGTTGTTTGATCATTCACAGGGCATAGCACAAACCAGGTGAGGCATGGGGTTCAAGGTAAAGCCGACATCAGCAGTGAGATCTAGATCTGACTTGTCCACTCCTGGAGGGGGTTGGAAAACAAATTTGCGAAGCAAGCCTGCAAAGAAGAGGAACAGCTCCATTTTGGCCAGACCTTCTCCAACGCAAGCCCTTCGTCCTGAAAACAACCAGGAGAGAAGGAAATGATCAGCACCGTAACTGTTAGTGTTGATGTCTGAGACCTTCTAAACTGGATGTACAGTCTGTAAGAGCAGGCTGCTGAGGTAGGAAATTTTTCCTTCCTTCTCTCTGTATATTAGAGGTGCTACTGACTTGGTCTCAAACTATACAGAAGTCTGTAGGTACGTGAAATTATTCAGTCACTGTAGATCAGTGTTTCCCAGATCTCCCTAGGAAGAGGTGGTTACCTACAGCAATGGTGGACAGGAGAAATGACCAGAAATCCCTTATCCTATGATCTGTGTCCCTGACTTCCCTACTTTTCTGGAATCAGGGGGAACTGTGCCATTAGTCTACCCAGGTGGTGCACACACACCCCTCTCACCTATGGAGAACGGAATAAATGCCTCTCTCCTAACGAAGTTCCCGTTGGCATCCAGGAAGTGGGAAGGGTTGAACTGATCCGGGGTTTTCCAGTGTAACTCATCATTCAGAGCGGAGGTCAGCAGCGGAATAATCTCTGTACCCTGAAAGGGATCAAAGAAACTCATGGTAGCTGTTTGGAGCAGATCACTTTCCTAGTCAAGCCGGGCTGCTTTCTTATTACTAATGTGAAGAGGCAAATGAGACCAAGCCATGGCAAACAGAACTAGGGGATGCTTCCCTGCCCCACTGTGGCTCTGCCTGTCATCAGTAGCTGCTGCTCTCTTTTTGGACCACAAAACATTCCCTTCTTACAGAGTCAGATCTTTCAAGAAAGATGCTGAAGTAGAGGTTCCTCATTTGGCATAAGAGATTCAAACCAGTGTGATTTAATTAAAGTATCTGGTTATTCTGGATTCAAACAGCTGTAACAGACCACAGTCCAGTGCATTTTTATAACAGCTGTCCTGGATTCAAGACAAAGGATCACATCATAGATTAAACCAGGCATGACGGTGTTTTTCTTTTTGTCTGCTTTAAACAAAACTGTAAGGGATCTGTGCAGTGTAAATTGCTAGCCTCAAAGCTCACCTTAGGAATCACATAGCCTTGGAAATTCACATCAGTAGGAGTTGATCGTGATACACCCATTGGGACAATATTGGCAAACCTTTGTATTTCATGTATCACTGCATCTGTATAAGGCATTTTTTTCCGGTCCTCCAACTTAGGCAGCTCTCCTGGTTCAATGACGTGGTTCATTTCTTCCTGAATCTTTCCTTGGAGGGAGGAAAAGATTAAGAAGCTGATAACCCTCTTATCTTGCAACTGAAATGGCCTCCAGTTTGGCCAGGATGAAGAAAAGGGAAAACTTTGAGGGGCATTTGGGAAGAGCAGAACTGGGTAAGCCAGGGCATGGTGTGGTTCTTTCAGGTTTGTTGTTGAGACAAGTGAGCTTGAATGGAGTCACTATATGCCTAATTCTGATCACACGCCTTTGTTACCCCATAGCCTTCAACAGAAACCAGATCAGAATCAGCTCCCGAGGAGACCTTTATTGACGTAAGCCCATAGCCTGCAGGAGAATAATGATGGGGGAGCTTTACTGTAACCGTGTACTGGCCTTTAGCCTCTCCCACTTGGCTGGGCTGGTTTATTGCAATCCAGCTGAATAAAATTCCTTTGTAAAATCAACGGTTGTTATCTCTCTCAGGGTACTCAGAATAATTACTGTAGACAACACTGAATGAGTTCCACTCCCTTCCACAACCAAAGCCTTAAGCATGCAACAGAATATTGTACAAGAGGACTTCTCAGTCTTACTCTGAATTTCTGGGTATTTCATCATCAGAAGAAGACCCCAGCGCACAGTTGTAGAAGTAGTCTCAGTCCCAGCGGCAAAGAGGTCCAGGGTTGAAAACAACAGGTTTCCGTTGTCAAACATAGTGTGGGGTTTCTTTGACTCCTTCAAAATATACAGACAATGGCCATAGGTTCTACACCAAGTGATACCAACATGTGACTGTGTTGTCACCATTTTTATCTGCATTTTTGCTTTTTGTGACTTGATATGCTCTGGGAAAATAAATTATTAGTATTTTAGCATTAGGGCCTATGCTGTATGGACTTTGTCTGATCCCAAGCACACGTGCAATCCCCAGATCCAACTATTAGATTAGTTGGAATTCAGTTACTGCAACGAAGTTTATCACTGTACCATTCTTGGAGGAAGGTTTCGGATGTGTGCCGAGTGGTAACTTATTTCACCCACATGGGACATCTTGACAACTAAATGCCTTTACCCAGCAGTTTCAGTGGAGCTATGGAGCGAGGACAGCACAGCTCACTGTGAGGATGATCTTTGATACATTCTGCTCACTGCAGTTCTGTTTCCACTGACACCCATCCCCTGACAGATGGTCAGTCCTAATAATAAGTCAGAGCTAAGAGAACAGAAGGACTCTGAGACTCAGCTTTAAGGTACCTGTTGTTGCTTCATCAGAAAGGCATCAACAAAGCCTGTTAAGTTATTTTCATTAAACTCTTCTTTGTGTTCCTGGAAGAGCTTTTGGAGAAAAGCATTCAGTTCACTGACATTTTGTAGCACAGTCTTGGAAGCTCCAGAAAGAAATCCAAGTGAAGGGTAGAAATTATATAACTGTGGGAGAAGAGAAGTCTTACTGTTAATTGGCATTTTGAACGCATACTGATATCTCAAATCACACTGCTGGTCCCTTGTCCCATGCCTTGACTTTTCAGGCCACATTTCCCCCACATTTTCTTGTACAATCCAGGCAGCTCTGAACTGCTGCAGAAATAGAGCGTTCTGTCTGTTATACCTCTGCATGAGTCCTTGCCATGACTTTTGGGAGACTCATCAGCTTAATCGTCTTTCAGGGCTTCCAGCTGGTTGTGTAGGTGGTGGGACAGAGGGTCTCAGATGTGAAAGATGGGCATGTGAGCATTGTACTTATTCCAGGGAAAGTCCTCAGGTGTGTCACAACCTATGGCAGCGGAAGGGACTTGAACTGGCCACCTCCACAAACAGACAATATTGCTGTTTCAACACGGGGCTTTCCAAGCCAGTTAGCTTAGGCACAGCACTGAGCTAACCCAGCTACACTGTTCCTAGGAGCTGGACTGAGCACAGAATTGCAGTATGTCATACGGACGTACATGCTGCCAGGAGAGAGGAGGGTTCTCACCCCCATCATCCCGTGAGAGGTGTGTACATCTTCAAGGAGACCACTAGCTGCCCTGTCAGACAATGAAACGAACACCTGCCGTTAGCTGGTGCCTCATCCTGGGAGAGCGTCTGTGCAAAGTGTGTAACGCTGACCTGTGCTCGGGTGCTGCTTTTTGGGCTCAGCTAGTCCAGAGTTACAGCCAGCCACAGACCTCAGTGTGGCTCAGAAAGACGATGCCACTGGCATTCAAACCAGAAGCTTTTTGTCAGGAAGGAATGGGCTTATATCAGCTGTTAGTTTGCCAAGACTGAATTTCAGTGGCCAAAATAAAAGACAAAGAAGTTTGTCAAACCTGGTTCTAGGAGAGGCAGAACCAAGACACTTACTGAAGGTGTAATACAAGAAGGAAGATTTGAGGTGGCATTTCAGGGCTGATCTCTGATATGAGAGGCGTCTTGTGCTTCTGCTCTTCAAAGGGGGTAGAATGGTTCCTTTTGTAAATACTTTGGGTTTTTTCTTTTACTAATAAATTTCACAGACTAAGCCCAGGGGCCTGGGAATTTGTGCATTGCGATACAGGACTGCAGATGTGTTCAGTGCAGCCTGGCTGGCTCATAATGTTCTTGTTCTCACCTCGAGAAGTAAGATGTGGGAGGTTTGAGGGACAAACATGGGTAACTGGATACCTCCCCAAAACCTAAAAGCTAAAACATAAAATCAAGCTCTTACCAGCACCATAGGGGAGCCCAACAGCTTAGTGTTTTCATTTAACAGCTTCAGCAAAGTTAGAAATACAGGATCATCATATTCAAACCTCTCTCCAAACAATATAGAGCAGATGACATTGGATACAGCATTGTTGAGTATCATCTTTGTATCAAATGGCTTCCCTGTATTTCAACAATGAAAACAAATGACAATGTGATTATGCCCGTTTCAGTCTGGTTTGCTATGGAAATGTAGTCCTGAGCTCCTGGAATAAAAACTCATTCACCACCCAGAATGCGTAGCAGGGAACTAGGTGTCAATGTTTTAAGGTCTCAGTTTAATAACCTACTTCAGCATACGCTGAACTTTAACTGTGAGATACCATTTGCTCTAAGTTAAACTTTCATTAACCTTTATTGTTCTGCTAGACACGTTTCCTATCTCTGGATGAACTTCTTGGCACTCACCATGGTAGGATTCAAAATATTTAATCAGAGAGTTTACTTCCTCCAGGATTCGGATCTCAATGGTTCTCCTTCCCATTCCAAAATCTCGCAGTGTGGACAAGGTGAATCTTCTCATAGTTTTCCACAGCTCTCCATGGCTGAATGCTATGCCTAAAGTAAAGGTATAACAGCCATATGTTACCCATGGTTAAACGTTTGTAAGGCCTTCCTACGCACTGGTATGAAAGCTGCTGGATACACTGTTATACAGACAAATAGCAATCTGTAAGAGGATGATACGCTCTGCTGTAAGAATGTAGGGAACACGGACAAACTACAAAAACTAACCAACCAAAAGGACACTTACCATTTCCTTGTGTTATTTTCCTAAATATGGGTATTTCTGCTCTCTCCCCAAATTCTTCAGCATGATTTAAAAGGGCATCCTTGATGGTTTCGTATCCAGCCAGTACGACGGCTTTCCTGGGTCCAAAATGCACAGTGAAGACGTTGCCATATATCTTGGAGAGCTGTCAAGGTGAGTAAATATGTTCATTCAAAACCAGATCTGGACCCAGACACTAGCTCTGGCCACCCTGGGTGGTTTCCAGCCCGAAAGGACCCTCCCAGTCCTGCCTGAAGTCTCCAGGTGCTGCTGTAATGCACCTAATGAGCAACAGCTATCAATTGCCAGCATCTCTGCTTGCACCGGGCTTGCACAACAAGGTGTCTGCTATCACCGCGCCTATCAGCGGAGAAATCGATAAAATGCCATTGCATTCCTGTGGTGTTCTGCAGCAACAGGCCAGCGTAGCGATGCTACCGTTCGGAGGCTGGTTAGAAAATGCGGTAGCAGGCAGGCCTGTTTATTTTAATGCTGTTGACCCGAGGCAAGCGGGCGTGCACACATCTTTGAGGCTGAAGCCACAAACACTACAAAAACAAAGCTAGACAATAACTCTTTCTTTCAGGACAGCACTTGTCTCTAATTATGGCAAGGTGGGTAGTGTTGCAGTCATCACAAAATTATTTGCTTGCCACCAGAATCTTGAATCTAATTAGGAAGCATGTTCTTCTAGATAATGTCACAGGAGCTCTAGGCTTTTATGGCAAATTAAATATGAATCATCTGTTACACAGAAGGGTGGCTTTGACAATCTAATCATTCACTCAGTATTTTAGACTTCGTTTAAACACTCTGCAAGCCATCCGCTCCAAATGTCTTCTTGTTTCCCATGTGCCTGGGTTACCATTTGCTATGCATTAGATACATACCGAAAATTGAATTTCAGATTAGAAGCAGCTCCTGTTATTACACCAGACAAATTGAATTTGTTTTCATCAAACGGTGGTTTGACGGCTTTGGGAGATAACATTAACACTGGTTCTTTCCTCCCGGGCGGCTCACAGAGCGTGTGGCAGAGCCAGGGGCAGGGAATTACAGCCGCCTCCCAGCCTTCCTGTGGTCATTTCTTTGCATTAGCACTTCTTGGCATCAACTCTGTTTTTTCTCAGCAACACAAGTATTGGATGTGGCAGGCCTGAAAGCCTAAAGAAAGCTGTTTGGCAGATTATAGGGAATGAGTCTGATGCCTTCATGTGACATTTATGTCATAAAATCCCCCAGTACTGCCAAAAATAGTTGCTCTTCCGTACCGACAGCCCTCAAACATACCTATGAGCAGATGGGAGCTCAGGACCAGAAGCCCATCAAAACTGTGCTCTGCACAATCCTCTGCACCATAAATCAAGGCAGGTGAACACGGTGTGACTGCTGTAGGAACTCTGTACTTCTGCAGTCCAGGATGCCCTTCTTCTTACGACTAACTGGAGACCTTTGGTGTCTGCCCTGCCCTCTCAGGTGGGCTCAAGGAGTTCACTGGGGTTTCCCCTATCGTAGTGCCCGGTAAGCACACACAGAGGGCATGTGACAGGTTACTCATGGCACCTCAGCCGTCTCTACAGCAACCAGAGGAAATGTGAATTCACATTGAATTGTCCCCACCTCCCTATGGGAACACAGCAGACACTTTCTGAAACAAACATTGCACCTGGCTTTGTAATATTTAAGTATTCTCTTTTAGAAATAAAAGTATCCATGGAGCTGTATAAGAAAAAGCAATTTGTTTACCTAGACATACGACAGCCATGCATCAAGTCTTAAATAACCCTGGCCAATGTGTGTTTGGAGGAAGGGCTGGGGAGGCAGAGTTGAGCATTGCATTGCAGGGATATAATTAGCTTTGGAAATAAATGTGCCTATGACCCCTTTTCCTCTGCTGTGGGGACGATACCTTTCTTTCCTTCCTGCCTTCCTCCCTCCCTTCCTCCCTACCTATCTTCAGCGGGAGAGGTCTGTCTGCAGTGAGGCACGTCTCGATGGCAAATGGTCCTGATCTGTCAGCAGCCTGGCCCAACTCGAGTCTTCTACCTGCAGTCTCTGAGGGGCTCGAAATCCAACAACATGGAGCTAATTGCAAGGGGCGTGGGTCTATGTATAAAGGAAGGAATTTGTGTATTATATTTATATCTGTAAATACCTGCATTTGTGTATATACCTCTGAAGGTAAAGCCATTTTGCCAGCCTGCCTATGCACCAAATACCTCATTTCTGCCCTCTGCACAACGCAAACACAATCACGTCTCTGTTTCCCTAGTTGCATTTCTCGCTTCAGGAATTGCACGTTTCCACCTGTCTGCTCGCTCAGACCCTACCTCTGTCAGCGACTGGAACGGCTTCTTCAGGTCCACCACGTTCAAGTTTCCGATCAGAGGAAGAGGTCGTGGCCCGGGAGGCAAACTGCAAACCGACTTCTTCAAGCTGCTAAGAAAGTAAAGGAGAGCGACCAGCCCTGCTGCCAGGTAGAGCAGCGAGCTAGAGCCCATGTACTGCAGCAAAGCCTGTATGGCCATGTCTAGATCAAAGTGCGGGCATGAGCATCTTGGGGTCCCTTTATAGCCCTTCTGTCGTTGCCTGAACACACCTTCTGGCAAAGTGGCTTTACACAGAGAAAAGGACTCTCGGGTCTTGTTTACTTCCATTTAGACCAGATGTACTTTTATTTTTCCTGCCAGTAAAGCACCCTATTTTATTCTGAAACATGGATTATCTTAATCTGGAGCTCCTATTTCATCTACAATACTGGGGCAAGGTGTTTGTTTTCCAGTGAAAACCCGTGTTATGGGCATGTTGTGGTCTACGTGATTTCAGGGACAGAATTAAGGGACAGGACCCGTGCTGGATTGCTGTCATGGTGCCAGGTCACAGGACTCAGCTGGACTACTGGTGATGTGATGCAGAACACAGGACACAGGAGGGAAAGCCCACAGTAACGCGTGGCCTAAGGTGCAGCTGGCAAGGAAGTCCTCAGGGAAGACAAGGCTGACCGAGGAGGAGTTGGAATAGGGGTGGCATGAAGATGTGCTAATTCAGGATTGCAGATGGGAGTAGGTCCACTTATGGGTGACAGCTCTGACTCTCTTTGCTTTCCTGCCACCCAAGTAAAATCACCTCCTTGAGCAACACAGTGTTTTCATTGCTGACACTGTTATTGATCTTTGTCCCCAGAATCCTCTACCGGCAATACCAAAATGCCCCTGAGACCACTGCAGTCACTATTTTGCAGCTGACTGCCCAGAGGACTGTGTGCCTGGATGTCCATCTCTGTCTCTGAGGTTGGCGATGACTCCTTCCCGGCTGTCCTGCCTGTTTCCCAGCAGACGCATACAATCCTCTAGGAGAAACTGTCCCCTCCAGGCAATGCTTCTGCCTGGATTGGGAAGAGATGCTGGATCTTTGTAACCGTGGAGGAGCCAGGATCAGGGTCTGGAGCTGGCCAGGCAGAGGACGGAGGATGGAGGACGGAGGCTGCCTGGGCAGCATTGCGGAGGGGGTGCCAGCCAGGAGCAGGCAGCAGCGGCTTTGGCACACCGGGTGCACTGAGTCACGCACCATGCCAGGGCAGGGTCCTGCAAGAGCCCGCGTGCCCGGGCAACAGCTCCCAAAGAGCCACCGGCACCCTTTGCATCCCTGGGGGATGGCAACAATGCAGAAGTGATCGTGAACAGGAGGCTGCGGTTTTAAATGGTGGCTCCGGGGGGGGAAGGAGCCAATTTGATGCTCTATCACATATTCTCAGGTGGTGATATTTTGCTCCCCAGTTGCAGATTCTGTCAGATTACTGGGCTGTGCTGCTGTTCAGCTTTAGAAATCTTTAGTTTTAATAATACTTTTGCTAGAATTCTCCAAGGCTCCCGGGTGCAGGCTCCACTGACGGGAAAATGATGATTATTTATTAATAATAATAAAAGTACATTAGCCGAAGGCAAGGGGAATCAATAAACCCTAACTAGATTGACATGAAAAAGGTGCCTGCACATCTGCCTGCTCTCAAAGGCTTGTTATCAGGAGTGGAGTATTTCACTAGGAGGAATTACCCTGTGCAGAAGAGGACTAGGCAGGGTGGGCAAAGAAAGGAGAGCAACGGATGGTCATGTCCATCTCAAGATTTGCTGCACAACTGTGAGGTCTTGCTCTGCACCTTCTTCTCCCAGACGTTTCCAAGACTGTCTTGTTCTGCCAGACTCTTTCTGAGCAAATGGTGTGACCACTCGGACTCTTGAGACTTTATGAGAGACAGTGAGAGCGGGGAAGAAATCCTCCATGGGCGCGGTTGGGTACCGATGGAGGGAATTTACTGTTTCTGCTTACATACAGCCACCACTGCTCTGTTGGAGTAGAGCTGGCTACTGCCATAGACAGCAAAAGCACCTTCTCAAGGGCTTTCAGGCTTTTTAAAGGTTCAGGTTGTACCTGGCGATAATACAGGGTGAATTTCTCTCTCAAGCAGTGAGCCCATGGACTTGCAACCTGCTGGATTGATGCATGCACTGTGGGAAATGACGGATGAGTTCTCCAGTGGGAGGGAATCATTCCAGTTTTAAAATACAAGTAATGTGATGTCCTCACCTCCATTTCTTCCTCATATACCTTGGCTTCCAGTATGCAATCCTGAACACAGCCTGCAGCTGACCTGTTGGCTGCAGGTGAGGCATCCCGCACAGGACTAGGGAGAAAATGTTGCTCCCTGCTCACATGTCTTTATCTTTCTACCAGCCCAAGCCAGAACTGATACCATCTTCAGGAAAGCAGACTTTGTGGGCATAGCTCGGGGAAATAAGCGGTTCCTCCTAGAAAATGACCCTGTACATTAAACAGCCACAGTCATGTAACTTCTGTGCACTCATCTGGAGAAGGACATATAATCTTCTAATGCAACATAGGTTAATAATGCTACAGTAACAGTAGGATAATGCAGAGAAAGAGCTGTTATAAGGCCATAATTCAGTCAATGAGTTCAGATAACATAATAAACCATGAGAATGAACACCAAGTGCTTGTGTGCCTTGCAAGGCTCTGCAACTGATTTACAACCTCAAGAGATGCTTATCAGCCCAGGCATTGTTATCAAGGATATATAAAGTGTGAGCACACCCTATTAAACATTAACATTTTTAAAGACTCAGATGTGTTAAAACTCAGGCTGCTCCTTGCTAATGGATTTTGCTCACCTTGACAAATGCCGGTGTGAAAAGAAATCAAAAGCTCGCTGACTTTGACCTCTTTCCATTTTTCATAATTATTGCATTGTTTTATTGGATTACACCCACTTCTTCCCATCCTGCAAATTGGTATTTCTACAGGATCACTACAGGGCGGTATCAGTATCTCAAATGTTCACTATGCTCATTTTGATACAAATAACTTCTTTTCTTTGATCTTTCAAATCAGTGTGTGTTGCATGTCTACTTTGGGAAGAAAGACTGCTGAAAAATACTTTTAAAAATCATGATTTTACTGCAAATTTTCAATGAAAGATTCTTGGGGCTTTTCCATGCTCTGAGCTGAAGGATTGTGTGTGAGGGATCTGGTCACTGCAAATCTGTGCATGGGATTAGTGCATTGTCTCTATGCAGAGCCTAAGGTGACTCTATTACCACTCGTGTTAAGCAACAAACTGTTCTCAGGAACTTTGTTGCTTTTAAAAGCCTTGTTCTCGGACTGAACAGATGTCATTCCTTCATGAGTCTCACTCAGTGGCAAAATACACGGGAGATCCTGGGAGTTGGTGCTGGCAATGTACTTTATAATATGCATATCTATAAAAATATTTGCAGAAAAATCCATTGTGATTACAGCCAGAAGCATGATCTTCCAGACCCCACATTTACGCCAACCAGCCAAGGCACCCTGACGTGGGAAGTTAGTATTGAGGAGGTCAGGTTATGAAGAACTTATTTTGAACATAGAACTGAACAGATTAAATGCCTCAACACTGCTTTGTTCTGGGTCTCTAGCTTCAGTCTATCTCAAGACAGTATTGCAGAAATTATATCAGTCCAAGGGCAGTTTGGGGAATATCGCGAAGGATGATTAATCGGTAGGTATCTACAGAGCCAGGGTCCCAGCACCTCACTTTTGGGCCCCCCATCTTAATGCAGATGGAGGTGTGGATTTAGATATACCAGAACTGCAACTGGCAATGTACAAAAAAAAAGTTGGCTTTGGCTTTCAGCACGGTGTTACTATTTCTACCACGTTCCCCTCTAACCTGATGAGGCTTTGGCTCAGTCACAACAGAAAATGAGCTATCATTCTGTACGTCTTTGTAGAGCACGTAACGTATTAAGGCCCTGACCTTACTGGCATGAAAGTATGATTTCCCTGTAAGTGCAAAATAGTAATATTTCATTAATCATCCACAACAGAAATCCCCATTCCCCAGACGATTCTGGCAATATTCTGCATTTTTGCTTGTCTAGGAACCTGAATTAAAAGGTAGAAAAATGGTTTACAACAGCCTGTGGCAGCAATGTAGCAAGAGACCTTATGTAAGAGCTGGCGGCGTGCTCGCGGCGCGGGGGTGAGGCGCAGGAATGAGTGATCCTGGAAGGATGTTTCTCTGAGGTGTGTTCTGTGCCTGGGCTGGGAACAGCAGTCTCAAGGGCACAAATTCCAGCGTCTGAATGTGCTTGGTCTTGTTCAACTGATTCATTTCTTACAGCTATCCCAAGTCAAGCTACAAAATCCCCTAGTACTTTGCTCAAAGCCTGTCATAGCTGTCAATAAATTATTTTCAAACTAACTACACGGTAATTTGAATCTGCGGGCTCTTAAAAGATGCAGCATGTTGAGAGAGAAAATAATGAAAGTCCCGGACTGTGCCCTGCCCATAAAAAGGAATAAAGGTTATCCTCTGATGTATTATTCAATTTGGTGCTCCCAAAAGTAATGCTAGGTGTGTAAAAACTCCTTCTGAGGGTATATTTGTACAACTGACGGATACGTGCCAGTAGTGGAGTTAGTTTTCAGTGTGGTCTGACAACATTGTAAAAGAGCTAACATTTTTTAAATGTTACTTTAGTCCATAATTAAGGACTCTTTAGTCTATAATTAATGACTAACAGCTCTGATTCAAGCAAAGGTGTTTTGTTTTTTTTTTTAAATCTATCAAGCTGTGTAACTTGAAAGGGAAAGATCCAAAATTTTCCCTAGTTTGGGGAGCCCTCTAATTTGAGCCTTCTAATTTTTAGAAAGGGCTCAGGACTCCAGACTAGAGATACCATAAAACACTGGATGCTTTACAAATTATCTGATCTCTCTTGTACAATGGGCACCTTTTTACTGAAGCAGCTATTTCAGATTTCCTGGTGCCGTGCAAGTCTCTCACTTCTTTGAAAGATAGTATGTGAAAAGCACTGCTCTTTGTGGCACTGTTTTTATTGAATTCTTTTGGAGCTGGTTGGCCTTATCCGCCAATGAGACATTTTTTCCTTCACACTGGTTATCTAATAGGGTTTTCATTTGATCTCCTTGGGAAAAATACATACTAAACTGCTAAAGCACGTGGATTAGGTTCTAAGACAAACTGTACCTTTAAAGGAAACTCTAGAAGAAACAACTGACATTTGCAATAAAAACATTAAGTAAGCATAAGCAAACACCTGCTACTATACCTGACCTGAATTTGGGTAACTACAAAATTTAAGACTCCAAAGAAAGACACTGAGTTAATTAATAGGTAATCAAAACATTTGGATAGAATAGAATACAGCACGTTGATACAGCCTTTGTATAGGATTGTTGCTGTCTGTTTGGGAATAATCCCACTGTGGGATCCCTGCGTATCTTTTTCCTATGATTTCTTCCTTCATCCCATGGGGAATGAGCAAGTCAAGCACTCTGCCAGAAACTAAGCAAGGTAATTTAGGCAGTTTGCTAAAATCAAGTGCCTTGACTCTTCAGTTAAACTTGCTCAGATAAACCAAAGCTGCCTCTCTGCTCTCAGTCCTCTGAGATCTGGGAGACGGTTTGCTGCGTGTATTCATGAAAGAGGAGTATCTCCCTTTTACTGCTAACTGTTATAACAAAGTCAAGTGGAAAAGTGCTATTTACCATATAATAAAAAAAAACATCTATTGTTCATAGCCCTGAAAACATAATAATAAATACGACCTTATATTTCAGGCTGTGTAAACCAGTTGCTTATGTAATAGAACATGGTGTAATTTTCCATTTACAATTTCAATACTGTAATAAGAAAGAAATCAAAGCATAAACAAAAAGCACTTTAAACGGGGCTGCAGGTAATATTTCTGTAATGGCTGTCCTTAACAATTGCAGCTGTTTCTTCTTTTTTTCCCAGCCTCGAAATCTTTCTACTTATCTCAGTGATTTAATTAAAAGAAAATCAATTTAAAACAGATGAAAGACCATCTTAAACCAATTGCAGCTACGGGCCAAGAAGAAAAAGAAAGACTCTAAGAGTGTAATCCATGGTTAACACTGGGGTGGGTTAAATTAAGGCCATTTCTCATCCTCCTTTCAGGGTGAGCTCTGCGGCTCCGCAGACCGTGCTGCAAACCTGCGGGCAAAAGGGGGGTTTGTCTTGGTTTTCTGTCCCGAGGATCTGGAATTTCGTTCACCGTTTCTCAGGGTTTCGCTGGCCTCGCCAGCGCGGTGGGAAGCCGCCTGCTCACCGGTCGCTGGCGGGAGGCACGGCGCAGCCGGGTGCTGTCCCTCAGGGCTGCGTGCAGGCGTTCGGCCATGGGGACCCATGAGGGATGAGCAACGGCGTCGCTGCCGATGGCGGGGTTTGGGTCACTACAGCCGGACAGGGATGGGATTTTTGGAAATCCTGCTGGATTTCTAAGCAAAATGCCTCCCGGGGGTGTCCCAAAAGTGCTCCCAGCACCGGGGTGCCTTAGCTCTGCCCGCTGATCCCCGGGGCTCCCGGCTCACACCGGAGCGAGGCCCGGGCCTGTTACGTCCAGCCCCAGCGGTGACGGGCGAGGAGCTCTGCCCCGCGGCGGAGGGCCAGGGGGAGCTCAGGCCCCGGCCACCGGCTCGGGACCGGGGTGGGGGACGCGGCCGGATCCCGTACCGGCGGGTCTGCGGGTACCAGCCTCCCAGTTTGGCCCCTTTTTCCCTCCATTTCCAGGCGAGCCCGTGTCCGAGGACAAAGCGCTGCTCGCCGCCCCTCTGCAGACGGGCTGCCCGCCACCGCCGCTCCCCCGCTCCCCACTCCGCCAGTCCGGGGGTGAATCAGGGAAGTAACAAGGGGTTTTCTGGCAAGAAACCGTTTTATTCGGCAGCGGTCGATCGAGCCCTGGATGAGGGGCGGCGGGAAGCGCGGCGGGAACGCCACCGGCCCGGCTCTCCCGCTCCCGA
>Ga0065711_1002493_pt1 | contig 59054 bp, 39 predicted proteins | sample Hoacrofraction12_FD_59098 | JGI IMG/M metagenome (GOLD analysis project Ga0065711, IMG submission 59098) | Hoatzin crop microbial communities from Cojedes, Venezuela - Epithelial fraction 12 v2 (version 2) | ecosystem: Host-associated > Birds > Digestive system > Esophagus > Crop | place... | reverse complement strand
TCACCCAGAGCAGGCTGCACAGCACCGCGTCCAGGCGGGTCTGGAATATCTCCAGAGAAGGAGACTCCACAGCCTCCCTGGGCAGCCTGGGCCAGGGCTCCGTCACCCTCAGAGGGTTTTAGCCTGATGAAAGCGAGGAGAAGGGAAACGAAGGTGGTCACGCACAGCCATGCTCTGCCCCCTGCTCTACCCACCATTGCGCGCAGCCTTGCGTTATGGTCCTGCCTTTGTATATATTGTTCTCTGCACGTAGGTTTAAAATGGACTCTGTCCTCTCGCCATTCAGCCCTGCAAGCGGGTGCTGGCAGCACTGCAGCGCGCAGACCTCGGTGCCGAGACCCGCTGCCCTCAATCTCTTCTCGAACGGCGGTGAATGCGCAGGAGCCGTTGGGGACATTTTCATCTGTGAAATGAAGAATCAATAGAGTTGCCTCATTACGGGCTCTGCTCCGCGCTGCCGTTCTCGTCTTCCCTTTTGCCACTTGCCTTATCCTTTTTTAAAACCTGCTTTTGCCACCACCTACACAGACTTGATGGTGCAAATTCACGGGTAGAAATTCCCCTCTGCTACTCACAGAGGAGAAAAAATATGGTTTAAAAGAAGCAAAAAAAAAACCCCAGGTAGACTTCCAAGGAGGAGGTGGAATATATCTTTGTAAAGTACATAAATGGTTTGGAAGTCAAAGGCCCCAGGAGGTCAATGGCATTCAGACTTCTTAAATCCCTGATGCTCATGAAAACATTACATGCAAATTCCACCCTGGGAAAATCTGCATTTTCTTTTTTTTTTTTTCCTTAACAAGCGGAGAAGTTGGTTTTCTGATGTTCAGAGGGGACTGGAGCTGTGCTATGCAGTCATTGAGCTGACAGAGCTGCCTGGAAAAATGGACGTGCTATTCCCTTGGGAAATTCTTGTCTTTTGATTTGTGGTCAGTTTTTTTAAGCTCCAGTTTGAATGAGAGCCATGCTCCACAATGCACTTACGGCTTAAAAATTGGAAAGCAATAATTATATGAGGCCACCAATATCTTCTGTTTCTGTGGTGCTGAAGCACTAAAATGCTATGGGAAATGTTTACCATTGTATAATGATAACACATATAATAAATAAACCACCAGATATGCAATATATAATATATTTTAAACACATATCAATACAATACAGAATATGTAAAAATGTCAAAACAAATTAATTGAAACAACATAAAAATAATGTGTTTATCTCCTCAAAACGAAACATCTCAGTATAACTGAAGAGAGAAAGTCAAAATGATTTGTTTTGACACTTTAAGCATAAAAAAGTTTGTCAGAATTGACATGTTCCCATGCAACATTTCGATTTCAAGAGAACTGCATTTTCCTGCAAAAAACTGTTCTGTCAAAATTTCTTGACCAGCTCTACTTACAGTCTATCTAAACAGACAAGCATCACAGCCAAGACTCTCAAACGCTCCAGGTGGTCGGAAGATGGATTTAGCACAGAGCAGAACAGTCTCAGAGAAGGAAATAAATAAAACTTACAGCTAGAGGTGGCCTTAAACTTGGGTACCAAACTGCTTTAATGTTTCAGATGCTCAGACCTGAGTGGTTTCGAACTTTAATCCTAGCAAGGACTGAGTTCCTTCAGTTTCTAGCAAATATGCATTGCAGGATCGGTGCGCTGATGGAAAAGGCTATTTGTGATGGTCAGATGCCAGCACAGATTCTCAATATCCTCTGGGATTTTTCAGTTCTTGGCATTGGTTGGGGTCTAGATATTAACAGCCCCCTGTGTTTGACAGATTAATACTGGTGAGTATGAGATGACTTTATTTTCTACACATGCTTCTTTCTTAGTGAAAATCCTAGGCTTAGGGTTTAGGGATAGGCTGAAATGCAGTGCTGCAGGTAGATTGGCTCTGGGATTGAAGGCTGGTGAGAACAGCTTTGGCTAGGAGTTCTCTCACCTTCATGATACACAGATTTTAAATCTTCTCATTATATAAATGCAGTTTCAGGTTAATTTGAGATTCTAATTTAATATGCTGTTCCAAATTAAGAGTTAATATGATATTTTATTATCTTTTTGCAATGAGATCCAACCTAAGGCTCATTGACTTCAATAGACCTTCCAGCAGATCCTGCAACTGCAGAGCCTGTGTAGATGCATGCTTACAGGAGGAGAATTACACTCAAGATTTCTGGCTTCTGTTTCAGAAGCTGCCAATAAAATAGTCTTATTTGGGGTTATTACATATTCTAACTCACATTTCTACCCTGAATTTAAACTCCTGTGCATGAATGTACATGTAACACCCTGTACGGGGAGGCAGGGCAATAGAAGAAGCTGAACCAGAGTGTTTGCAGCCTCAGACCAGTGTCCTCTGCACTAAAGGAATCCTTCCTAAATGCTTAAAACGGCAAGGGATTCTTGTAACACATCTCTCAGCCATTGGGCATCACCCATCAGGCAGTTGCAGGGGTATCAAGCCCATCTCAGTGGCCAGTTCTCCTCACCCTGCTGCTGGTTACAGCCCTGTTCCTCTGCAGAAGCCTGAGCCTTGTGAGGTCTGTCCTTGTGAGGTCTCACCTTGCCCCTGGATTGGCCTGGCAGGACACTTGCACGAGGGTCTAAGGCAGCGGCTGCGGGAACCCGTGTGGCTAAATGCACAAGGAGATTTTTACGGCCACAGCAAATTCTTCATCCGCTCAGTATGAAAAGAGAGGCAGATCTGCCCAGGGCTAGAATTTGCAGCTGCCAACAACTCGGGGTTCCTTTTGCCTCTCCTCTTCAGCTGTCCCTGGTCCCCTTGGCTTCATCCAGCGCGAATGGTGGCAGAACCTGGTGCCCATAGGAAGCGCTGAGTTAAATGGTCCTTTTCATCCTAGCAGGCAGGGCTGTCATTATCCAAGCAGCAGGAGCTGTACCAGGAGAAGCAATGGCCTGTGGATTTTAACGCCGCCTTCTCCTCCAGTAAAGGCTGAGGAACACAAAAGACACAAGTCAAGAGCTAAGCTCCTTTCTGAGGGACAAGAAAAACAGGCCGATGTACCATTTGCAAGGATGATTAAGTAACCTCAGCTTCCTAGCATACCAAGATAAGCAGTGTTATCTTGCATTTCCCAAACCTTATGTTGCGCGGGATCACTCCACGTGGCTGCGGTGGTAAAGTCCCTGCCCAGGAATGAACTTCAGAACAACAGAAATATTGCAAAGAATGTCAGGTGTGGGATAATAGTTGACCTTTTGGATTGAACATTGCATTATTGCTCTTCAGGGCAGTTTTGGCATCGATTCTTTTTTCCTTCAAACTTTCTGCTTACAGGTCCAAATTGTTGCAATGCAATATATCAGAAGGGCAAGACTGGCACGCAGAATGGAACAGGCATGAAAGCGAAAACCAGGGTTTCTGGACTCTTGACACAGGCCTGCTTGAACTTAGTTTTCAGGTTACTCTCTCAGATTTCCAGTAAAAAGTGTAGGGAGTAGTATGTATTTTGTTCAGCTGATTGTTTTTGGTTTGTAGGTATTTCTTGTTCCAAAAATGCAAGAAAAGTATTAAATGAATTTGGACATTTCCTTTTATGCATAAAATACAAAACCTATTTTGGCTCAGTCAAAACATACTGTTTAAGAAAACACTTCATTTTGATTTTTAATGTATATTACTCAACATGTAATGAGAAACAAAACACAATTTTGAACCGATCCTTTCCAAACAGAACACTCGACACATTCTGTTGCAAAGAAAAGCTGACTTTATCAAAATGCCTTTTTTTCCCTTAAATCAACAAATTTCTAAAAAGTGTTTTGCCTCTGATGAATTGGCATTTTTCTGACATAAAATGAGCAATCCAAAGAAATTCTAAGCAGCTCTGTGGCAAGCCTTAGCTAATTCTGGAATAGTAGCATGAAGGTGCGTAGGAAGGGTACTGCAAGGAGACGTAGCATTGAGCTGAGACTGAAGAGATTTGGGTTGAATTCCTGAAGCAGTTATAAAATGATCTGGGACAAGCCACTAATCTATGCCGTGTCTCAATTCCCATTCTGTAGAATGGGAAAAACAGCATTTCCCAATCTCCTAAATCTACTGCAAGGAGAAAAACCTATTAACACTTATGAGATTACTGGACTTTGATATGAGGTGTATAAATACTGAGGAAGACAGAAGACAGAGCTGCATTTTTGTGTAACTTAGAATGAAATTATGGGGAAGTGGACTAGCTTGGACAATAATTTAATAATAGTAGGAATAATTTCAAGTTCAGGGCAATGTTTAATAGAAATCACTGCTCACCACCCACCATATTTTTTTTTTTAATAAGCAGCTCAGAAAAGTGCAATTTATCATTATTATTACCATCTATATTCATTCTATCTCTGCCACTTCACAAATGAGAGGAGTTCCTCACAAACATCTACGAAGCTAGCTCATTATCCAGCCTTCCTATTTATAACTCTCGTTTATGACAATAGCTATCAAAATCTTGCCAACAGTAGGGCTGCTGGTGTGCTGACACCACTGCTCCGCAGCCCGCTGAGCGGCATTATCTCACTGTTCCCTTGCGTTCCCCCATCTGTCCCTGGCCATCTGGTGTCCTTGGTCTTCTAATTAGATTGTAAGCTTTTTGGGGCATGGACCGCCTTGCTGGTTTCTGTTTGTACAGCACCTAGCACGATATCATTCCAGTCTCGGATTCAGCGAGGCTGTCTTCAAAATGTGATACTTGACCACATAACTGTGTGCACGTGCAGAAGATCCTTTTAATTCAGTTCTCAGTCTACTGAGCACTGTTAGATGGATCCCCTTTGTAAGTAGAGCCCTGAACCAAGCGTCTGTGAATCCTGGAATTCAGAGCAGTGGCTTTGGCGCCTTGGCTAGTAGATTTATGGTAAGGACTAATGGAGTTGAATTCCCTCTGTCCAGCACCACCTGACGTTGCGACTCGATGCAAGTTGCACGCCTGCCGTAGTTCTTTGGTTTCAAGCCGCCTCTCATCCTCATCCTCATAACACCAGTAGTTTATAATTAGCTTAAGTGTGGGGACAGATAAGCTGAAAACAGGTACCTAGTTGTTACCAGTGTGATTCTTGCCTCGCTATAGGCAGGGAGTAATGAGAGTTTCTGCACAAAACCTGCTCCCTTTAGGCTGCTGGTTGAACTGCACTGAGAATGCAGGGTTTGTAGGGTGTTTTTGGTTCACCGAATATTCTGACAAGTTGTAAGCGAAGTGTTGACAAACTGAAAAGAAAAAACCTTTTCTCCTCTAAGTCACTGGGGGTCAAAAGAAATATTTTTATCACTGTTGTCTCTTAAGAAGCTGAAAGTCAAATCAAAAGGAGAAAAAGAAAAAGCTCTAGTAGTTTCAAATTGAGATTTGGAAATATTTCCCCTTGGTGCTCTCAAAACCAAAACACTGACATCTCCCAATCACTATTTTTTTCAGCATGAGCAATTTGGCAAAAGTGAAGTGAATTCGTGGACTCTGTTGGTATGTTTGGAGAGGTATTTCTCATCCTCTCTCCTTGCCTTTCCTCGCCCAAAAATGTTTCAGCTGATGAATATCTCTCAGGTCTAACCACTCATGCATATTTTAAACTGAAATGGTTAAAGAATAAGTGCAAATTTAGACACCGATCAGTGCAGAATTACCAAGGTTTGGGGAGGGATTCACCCATCACTGTCTGAAATGGAGAAATCCCACCACCATAAAGAAATAGCTTTACAATCATTTGGAATTTTACAATGTTGCATGCCACAGTGATCCAGAAAGTCAGAGCCACTGCTGGATTGCAGCCCCATCTCTGTCTCCAGTCAGAGATCAGTGTCTGCAGTTTGAGCTATAAAAGGCATCAGTCACAAGTGGCCAAATTCTGTTTTCCAGGGCTCAGGTTTGTCCACGTAAGTTTGTAGAACTTAACAAACCGTGACACGTTGGCTTCCCCATCCCTTCCCATGCACGTTCCCTGTTGTCCCCTGGCCCTGACACACAAAAGAGGGCTTGGTCGGATCGCTGGCCAGCGTTTCCAAAGGACAGCTAAATCTGCTTCCTTCATGGGCGGTCACTGCCTTCCAGCAATTTCATGGGCCGTCTCTGAATTAGGTGCAGGACATAAATGTTACTGCTCCAGTTGCACCCAGCGACCTAACACGAGTTAAATCCTAAAGGTGTAGGGCAGTAGTTACCTGTCTAGCAGGAATGTGAGTGTACGGTTAACTTCAAGCACGGATAGCTGAATAAAATCTAGGAGAGTGCCTCCCATACTTAAAATTAAGGATACACTTAAGGCGTTTGCTGAAATGAGGTCAGACATTCGTCACTTTGCAGGGTCGAGCTCTAAACTAACATAAGCTGTTTCATCTCTCCCTTGACGCTTCAGTCTTTTACTAATTTATCAGCATCCTCAAGCAGCGTGTGAAGTTCCTGCAGAACAGGAGCTTTTCAGGTACAAATAGCAATTGTTAGCCTCTTCCCTCTGGTAAATGGCAGCAGGCAGAAACCTCTCTCAACCTGCCACGAACCAAATGTGGGACACAAGAAAGAATTATTGGTGCATGAAGCTTAAAGAGATAGGGGACTTATTTCTTTACTGCAGATAATGTGTTCAGTAATTTCTCTTTCCTGAGTCTGCATTTCTGATGGAAATAGTTTACAACAACGAGCATGAGAAAACAGAAGGGATGTGTGCAAGATCAATATGAGCCTAATAGAAGGGATAAATGAAAGGTACAGAGGTTAGAAGAAAGGTTTAAAATCCCAGGAGGCAGAGGAGTAGTGGAGTGTTCACAGCAAGCAACGGAGAGCCAGAGCTCCTGCATTCTGCCTTCCTGCTTGTAGCAGCGATCTGGGGCTACACAGCCTCTTTTGTATGAAACAGACCTTGCAATATCCTTTTGTGCAAAATCTATCATTCTGAGCTATCCCACTGTATAAAAATTACCTTTTAAGTGGCTAAGTAGACACCCAGCTTTATTCTTTTCTTCTTATTTCAAGAAACAATGGGAGTAACAGCACTTGCCTGCCTTACTAGAGTGCTGAGAGCTTTAATTAATGTCTCTAATTCAATTTGAACTCCTTGGATAAAAGGCACTGCCTTGTGACAGCAAAGGTATTGCCTAAAATAGAATATAATTAACACACAGATATCAATCATGATGAAATTAAGTGTACATTCAAATACAGCTTGCACTTTACAGAAAGTACTTGCCTATTTTTCCTCCAAGAATCCTGAAGACTCATAAGACAAGAAACATTTAATGTTCCAGGCTGAATTCAGATTAGAATAAGGCCATTTTAACCCACCTAACAAACTAAAAGGGGTTGTAACAGAAATCTCCATTTGCACCGATGGATGTGCCTTCATGATGGACGATGCCAGAAACTGACTGTAATGTGACTCAGAACCAGCACATCGCACATTTTCTTCTCCCAGCACTTCTTTAGTGTGAACTCTAGCCTATGTCCCAGCTCACCACCGATCATGTTTATTAACAGAGGTGACTATTGCATGATCATGTTTGTTGACATGAACCAGAAGGACCCAGATCACTGCATTGCTCTGTAGTGCTCCTGAGTGGAAATGGGCTTTGCAGCTTGGACTTTTTTAACTGCTGCGTTTTAAGTCTTGCTGACACCTGGAGATGGTTGTCATTCATTGCTTTATAGGACAGGAACACCTAATGAGACACGTGGGCAGCAGGACAGAGTTTTTCTAGATGCTATACACAGATGATGGCCTCTCCAACAAGTTCATGATCCAAGTAGTCAAACAAATACTATTACGTCTCCAAGCTGATAAGTGGAAAGTGAGACAAAAAAGTGTGTAAGCCCAATATTGTAGAGGGTGTGTCGGGTAGAATTGAGCAGAATGCTGGATTCTTGGATCAAAACCCACTGTCTGACTTCCCCCAAGCCTCCCCTTCAGTGCAGAGATTGCTTCTGTGCCAGATTTAGCTTTTAGTTAGTCTTGGGTCTCCTACCCAAGGGCTATATACTTGGAGACATCATCTCCTTGCCCGTTCTTCCCCTGTCCCCTTTGCAAAAACCCTGGAACATATCTTACATCAGTGGAACCCCATAATGATATACAACAAATTAATTTCAGATTCGAACTTGTTAGAAGTTAGATTGAATACACCTCACAATATTGCCTTAGACACAAAATAATCCCACTTTAGTAAGCTTTATAGCTTCCATGGGGACCAACCCTGTGGTGTGTATTAATCTTTAATGCGAAACAACATCTCTACAGCAGCTACAGGGGGGAAAAAGATACTACTAAAAAATTAAAGTTGATGGTGTGATAGTTGTCTAGACCCAATTGCGCTCTACCATCCTCCATTGCCTCCGGCACCACTCTCTGCTCTCAGCATGGATACAGTCAGCTTCCAGACTGGAGATGTGTCCGTTTCTTCCAGTGATCTCAAGGCATGTTCTCCCCATGGCTTAACCCCTGGTTAAGAGCCATCACAACTCTAATCATTCTGACTAACCTAAAAGGAAAGGAAGGGAGGATGAAGAGGTGCGTGGGGGGAATTGGTGAATATCTCCTCTCTTCTATAAGCTGATATTTCCCCAATGTGCAATGCTTGCATGTGGGAGGACACACTGGGATTTCTCTGAAACCTGTTTCATTTGGCTCTTCTCATATTTCAGTTCTCATTTGCACTGTGTTGGGTACTGGAGGTGAGCTATCACTCCACTTTGGTATGTAAAAGCTCCCTTCCTCTCTTTGCAATAGAAATTCAATAGAAAGTGAAATGTTTAAAGAGAAACTGATCCAGGCTGGCTGATGAAGGAATTAGTTATGGATGAGTTTAATGAACAGACAACCAAGCGAGTTTGGACAATGTGTACAGAACAACTGATCATTATCAGCAAATCTGCATACCCGTCTAATGGCAAATATGCTGAGCCTGCAGCTGCGCAGAGCGATGGGGACAGCTCTGCAGATCTGCAAAGAGCAGCAAGGCAGAGAAGTAGCCTGGATGGAGAAGCATGAGAAACGAACTCCTGAACTGGAACTCAGGAATGCTGAGGGTGGATGTAGCTGGAAGCATTTCCCAGTAATCAACTCAGGTTCATGACCGCTGTGAGTGGAAGCAGAGATATACTGTAGCCCACTTGGAATATGCTCTGTTCCTCTCAATGTGGGGCTAGAAACTCCCCAAAAGCCAGCGTTGTAAGGTAAAGTAGAACCAGTCCTTTCTGAGAGGTGAGGGACAAAAGCACTGAGAACTGGCACGTTTATGGGTGAAGTAGGAGTCAGTGGTGCAGGCTAATATTAAATACATGTTCCAGAACAGGAACAACCTCCTCAGTCAGGAGCTACAGGTACCATTAGCTTTAATAACAGTAATATTCTATCTGCAATTGGAAAGAAGTTTATATGTGCCCAACATAAAAGGCGAACATTCATTGACTTTCCCATACTTCATTTTTTTCATTTCTTCATGTAATGCAACAGCTGACTGTCGTTTTTAACCAGACTTACACAACTCCGTTTTGTCAAGTGCTGCTGAGCTGACTGCAGCTCCACAGACACATGCTGTGCACACGTGCAGACTCCCACGCGCCCCGGCGCGCACACACGCTCGGCACTTGTGCTCCCTGTCGCACTCCCGGGTTCGATCCACCCGCGCAGTAGACACGCGTGCTTGCTGCCATGGCTGCAGCTTTGCTACCGTCCCAGTGAAAGCTTCTGGAACAGAGACAGCCATGGCGACCACAAATGCTGATAGCCTCTGGTCTATACCGTGCTGCTCACACCAGCCAAGGTCTCATGCTCACAAGCGATGCTGCAAACGTGTGTGGCACCTCCAGCACACCTCGGTTTGGAGCCTCTTACACTGCTAGCGATGCCTTTTCTCTCTGGCAATTGCGAACTTTTAGAGTGCTTATGGTGGACTCGGACTCAAAACCAGAAGGGTTTCTGGAGGTGTACAGATAAGCCTGACACTAAATCTCAAAGTGGCAGGGCCCTGCATAGCCTAATTTCTCCTGCTTTCAAGCACAGCTACAGTTTCTCTGTGCTTTATTCTGCAGAAATAAGTGGGTATCACCTCTCCTGAGGACAGCTTTTGGCCAGGTTTGTGCTCCCTGAGTGGGGGATGCAGCCTCAAGATCTCTCTGCCTGCCCAGGCATGCCCACCGTGTTGGCACATCTACCCTAAAACTCAGCAAGGCAGCCAGATGGACAGGAGGTGGGCAGGAGGAGAAACTCATCCTGCGTTATGGAGAGGACTTTTTCAGAGCAGCATCAGCAACTCCCAGCAACCAGGAGCACAACCCAACATGCTGGGCTGCTGTTGCAGCCATGTTGTGGTTCGGAAGCAGAAGGGGAGGGGGTCCACGCCAGGCGCAGGGTGCCAGCTAAGCAAGCCACTCACCTTCCACCAATGGAGCACACGGCTTCGTTTGGAGAGGGGCATCGTGCCAACAGCATGACTGTGGAGGCGGATGATCTAATGGCTGAAACGCTGGAAATGGGAGTCAGGAGACGAGGGCTCTCTTCCAGCTGTATCTGTGGCTTGCTGCGTAACCTTTGGCAAGGCATTTCACCCCTCTGTTTCCCTTCCCACTCATCATATGTCTTGTCTGTTTAGCCATTAAACACACCGGGGAGAGGAGCTGGCTCATAGCAGGGCTGTCGGCAGCCATCGTGTGGTGGGGGGGCTGCAGCAGGACAGCCGCTCTCCCATCGTGTGAGCGACAGCGTGCCCTGCACCAGGTGGTGTGGAGCATCCCTTTAAGCTCCCTAGTAAATCTCCCACCCTGAATATGCATGTTCAGTATGTCACCCTGCAGAGCCTTGATCTTGGGAAGAGCCTCGAGGTCCTACTGTAATTGAAATAGCAACAGACCCTCTCCCCCTCCACCAGACACACACCTCCCAAGCACCCAGGCAGGAAAGCAGGTTGAGGTGATTTTTATCATTCAAATTTTGGCAGGATTTCATAGTCGTGTGTGTGCCTCTGTGTGTGTGCGTGTGTCTGTGTGTCCACGTGTGCTCGTCACTGAAGCCTAGGTAATTATTTTGTTTTATTTCTTTTTTGGCAACACTTTAAAGTAAGAGCTGGGTCTTTATAGATTGCTCAGGTTGCACGGAGTATGGATTAGAGATCATCCGAGAGACATGAAAGCAGAAGACATGTTTGTCTGGCACAGCATTAAAGGGACAATAAAGGGGTAATTGTAGCCTAGGGTGCGGCCACCTTCTGCGCCCAGCCTTCACTCGCCTTTGCGGCACTGCGGAGAACTTCACGAGGGAATGATGGAAAAGCTGGGGTGAGGATGTCTCAGGTCAGGACCTGGTTACTTCAAAGGTGGTATATGCTCAGGAGGTTAAAGGCATCACTTAGGTACATGAATAAAAGACTGCCAAATACTCTAAGCTCTAGCACGGGCAGACAGAAGTCTTTTAAAACTTGATTTTTCATGTCTATTTTCACCCTGAGAGACAGTTGTCAAAGGATCAAAGCAATTCCCGTTTTTAAACTCTCTCTTTCTCTCCCTCCTCCCTCTCCTCCCCTCCATTTCTCTCTCTCTCTCTTTCCTTCCTCCTCTTCCCTCTCTTTTTCAACAGGACTCCACAGAATGGAGCAAGAATGAGAGGAAAAAGGCAGACAGAAAAGCATGAACTGGAGGCTTGTTGAGTTCCTCTACCTCCTGTTTATATGGGACCATATACTAGTACAGCCCTCCCACCAGGACCCAGCTGCTACCAACCAACATGTCTCCAAGGAATTTGATTGGCTTATTTCAGACAGGGGGCCTTTCCACCACTCACGGAGCTACTTATCCTTTGTGGAAAGACATCGTCAAGGATTTACGACCAGATATAAAATATACAGGTACGTTGATTTCCTACAGCACCTGTAGCTTGGAGAAGTTCTTAGGCGGTGGGAACTCAGCCAGTTCCCATGGGCTCAAGGCTTGTAGTCAATGAGAGATGCATCATTGTCCCCGTTCCACCTGGAATCGCTTTTTTGGTTCTTCATGGTCCTCAGCTGGCAATGCAAATTGCTTCACAGACTCAGATGTAATGCTTTGATAGTGAGACGAAGGCACTGCGGTACCATGGTAGTGTGCACAATATAGATCGAGATAAAAAGGGACAAAGGGTGTGGACGTACTTCATTTGTGGTGACAGATAAGTTCATAGGCGGGTTCACAAGCGTGTTTTTCAAATCAATGTACCTGTGGGCAGACCAAGCCTCTGCACCAAACTCCTACTTGTGAATTGCCAACAGCTTAAGGTTCACATGGGCAAGAACACACATAAAGATGTCAAGACACACATCAGGACAGCAGTTCTCACACTGCTGTGCATGAGCCTTAGCTGTGTACTGCCCACCAAAGACCTTTGCAGATTATCTTCATGTAGGAGTCGGGCATGTCCCCGGAACTGTGATCTTGGTTTAAAAGTCTTCACATTAAAAAACTACAGAGAATAGGCAGAATTTGGATTTTCGTTTGCCTTCTAGGTTTTCAAGTGTTTGTTGTTCCATGTGTCAAGATCTTCCTGCCAGCTGTGATATCCAAAAACACACTTTTCTTTTTTCATTTTAACATGAGAAGCTGGGGTGCTCACACAAGCCTCCTATTAAAGCAGCAAGTGCTTTTGAGTGAAGGGGAATAAGCCAACAAGTGGCATGAGATTTGCGTTAAAACCTGAAGAGACTGCAAAACTCCCATAGGCTTGTGCACATTTACACAATTATATAGTCCTGTTGTGTTTCAGAAAGACACTTGCAAACACAACCATGCAAACCAGTAGGTGAGAAAGTACTAGTGAGTAGCCTACTAGCAATATGCGTGCAGACACACATATGATGACTGGGGAATGGGGGGAGCAGGGAAACCACGTGTGCAGGCAGTGTTCTCCCACGGGCAGAGAGCCAAAAGCACTCAGAGAGTAATAGCGATGTGCAAGACATCACCTATGTATGGGGAAGAAAAATGATCTGTGCCTGTCCCATGGCCTCCAGCGAGTGCAGCATCCCCTCCCCTCACACCAGCCCGCAGAGCAAGGGCAGGTTAGCATGGGTTGAAGATGTTGTCCTGGCTTGTCCTCTTCATTCAAAACAACTCAGGAGGAAGACAGCCCCAAAACCTAGAAATTATGCTGCCACACTTCCACTAAGAATGTCTCACTGTCTTTGCTTGCACAGAGGAGCAGAGAAAACATGGCTTTTTAAAAAGACTTTCTTCCTGGTTGTGGAAATCCCAGGCTGTCCTCCTGCCCTGCCTGACAACGTACACACTGATCAAGACTGCAAATCTTGCCCCATGCAACACCCCTGGCAGTGGCTCTGCCCTTTGCTAAAGAGCTATTCAGCCCTGAATGCCACTGCAGCAGTCTACAGGGGCTGTAGTGGGAGAGAAATGCATGCAATGTATGTGTTCAGACACATCTAAGAACTGTCACTGTAGGTCAGGCCAGAGATCCATCAAGCCTGGGATCCTGTCTCTAAGAATCATGGAGAAATGGGTCTGGAAGGACCTTGAGAGGTCATTTAATCCATGCCTCTTCCCCAAGGCAGACTCAGACATACCTGTGTCACATGTGACAGAGGTTTGTAGGCAACCTCTCCTGAAAGGTCTCCCGTGATGGAGAATTCACACCCAGAGCAGGCAGCCTGCGCCATGGCTTTGCTGCCTCCACTTTTATAAAGCAGCTAAAATCTTGTTTGTCTGTGAAGCCTGTGATTTCTAGTTTTATCTGCTATGGGGCGAGGAACGAATTCCCCTTTGTTTTGTAGACGACTGGTAAAAATTCGAAGGGTTATCTCAGTTCAGGATGGCCTTTACATATGGGAAGTGGAAAGTGATGTGTTTTTGTCTATTTCTGCTGGATATTGCCAAAGCACTTATGAAAGACACTTATAGCATGGGGAGGGCATGGATGGTTGTTTTTAATATCTGGCCCTGTTGGCAAAAGTGGTCACTTAAAAATTGGGCCCATGTGTTTTTTAAGGAATGCCAAAATCAGCCTAGCTATGGTGCTTACTGGAGCCCCAGCCAATCCTGGCAGTGAAGAGCTGGACTCTGAGCACACACGCCCTCCAGAACATATCGTTTTACTGAAACCCACAGGGGTAAAAGCTCATTTTGTGGGCTCCTTAAATTGACTTCGAGAATCTGTACAGCTGTTGGGATTTTGTCAACTGTTTAATTCCAACATAGAAGCCTCTTTCCTCCCAAATTATGTCTCTCAATTGCTCTTTGCACTAGACTAGCCCAAGGGAGGCACATATTCGACGTTAAGGATATCTCTCCTTAGAAAAGCAGCTGATATGGAGCATGGGAATTTTTGCTGCAGTCTTCTCTTTCAGTGTTCCTTTTCTCCAATATTTTTTTTGGTTGGCTGCTTTTTTCTTTGTCCCTCAGTCAGACAGTTCCTTGGGGCACTTGTGATTTGGTTGAATGAGATTTGACCCAACCACTGCTCTTCTCCCAAGGCCAATAGCAGCAGACCTCAAACCAGGCACAGTGACCAAGGATTTGGAGTGGCTGTGAAATCAGGCGAGAGGACCTCACCCGTCCCTAATTGAAACACTGTTGCCTGTTTAGTGGTGATTTCCCCAGTGTCTTGCTGTGCGGGAGCACGGACACAGCACATTAGGACCGTATCATTTATGTTGAAAGCCCACAAAGAGAAAGCCACTGCCAGTGCTACACAGCAGCATAAGGCAAAATGCAGCATTTTCTCGTGTTTACAGGTGATGTAGAGAAGGAAGCAACTCCAAACCAAAACATGCAACACTCCTCCTTCCATCACAGCTGAAGTCCAGAACTCTGTCAGCAGCAAGCAAAGGGCCTGTTATAGTTAGCAAGGCTATTTTATGTGCTGCATAAGCAGAATTGCTGGAGAACAACACAGCTGCCAGTATCTTTTCATAGGATGCCTGGATCCAGATCTACCATCCTAGCATGGAAAGGCTCATTCCCTCCTTCTGTGTATTTCATTTTAGTAGATTTTAGGTCTCTTTCTTGCAAAACTTTGACCATTGATTTTCCTGGTACCATCAGTCAAAGTTTGCACCTTGCATGTTAGATCAGGAGGAAGGGAAGCAAAGGGGGAGATGTTTTATATTAAATCATGAACAGTAGGGGTAGATACAATTGCATTAAGGAAGCACATTAATCAGCATCGATTCATACTAATAAGGCTGGTTTAGGGGGGCCTCTGGCAGGAAAAATACTGCTTTGATCATTATCTGTGCACTCTGATGCTAATGCAGATAGGATGGCAGATGCTGAGAGTGGTTTGTGGGATGTCTGAATATTCATTATCACTGTCCTTGTTGTTGTTCCTAGTCGTGAGAGCCTTGGGTACTAGATACTGCACGAAGGCTGGAAAACAGATGAAGCTCAGCTTGGCTTTGGGACTAGGGCATTGCTCAGACCAGAAAACATTCCTGTCACCACAAGACAGTAGTTAACAGCTTCAGTCCACTGCTTTGAAGTATATTGTCATGTTGTCCTTTTTTCTTCTCCCAGAAACTGATTATTTAGCTATAAGGCAAAGCAAAAGAAACAGTAGGCTGAGCCCTTGAATACACTATGCAAATAGCCAGGCAGAGGCACAGACACAGAGGCATTTCACTAATGATGCTGCTCACTTTAAGCAAGTTTTAGAAAAACAAATCTTTTCCAGAAAAAATGAGGTTTTGTTCAACATCAGAGGTGAGACACAGGAGGCAAAGAGGGAAGTGGTGAGACGGTCTCATCCAGCCGAGCAGACAGGCTGCCGTTGTCAGCTTTCCTACAGCAAAGCAGGGATAGGACACACTGCCTTGGAAAGCGGGACTCACAGTTAGACTGGCAGAGGGGTAATGCGGGCATTATCTCTATTTTTGACCCAGGCTCATGGTGTGGTTGGCTGTGGGTAAGCTCACTGCTTGGTGCCTTGATTCCTTCCCCACCCCCCCAAGAATGGGAGATGACAGCAGTTGTCTGCTCTGCGTTGCTGGGCAGACTTAATTAAATGCTGCAAGACGTCTGGACGTAAGGGACGACAGCAGTAGAAAGTGGATGATCACACAGGGCTGGAAGGGGAATGTGCATGTACAAGAAATGTGGATTTTCCACATGTGGGAGTTTAATTCCACTTTCTGAAATGACAGTAGGGACAGGGAAATCTGGCTCTCTATGTAGGACAGCAGGGAAGCCCTGGGGTATAAAAGGGAGATGTGCTCGCCTTGCAACTTCTGCAGCAGGACCATTCAGAGGCTGCCTAATTTCATGAAACCTGCAAATACAGAATACTTCTGAGACCTCTGCCAAGTCTGGTCAAAATGCACCAATGGGTTCAAAACTTCGTGGGGGATGTGACAACCAACCAGCAAGCCCTGCCCCATCCCTCCGCCTGTAGAGTGACAGGACAGAACGGATTGCTTACGTACACCAGTTACAGTAAGGTCCCTGGATATATAAAAAGGAAATACAGCTCCTGAGACAGGAAAGGTTGCGAGTAACTGTCTGCACAAGCCAGCCATAAATCAGTTGGGATGGTGCCTGGGGAAAGAAAGCTGATTTTGTTTTTTCCCCCAAAAAATTGTTTAATCAGGAGACTGGTGAAGGTCTGGCACAGGTCAAAGGAGAGGTGAGGGGCATCTCCGTCCTTGGTGGTTTTTAAGGCTTGGCTGGACAAAGCCACAGCTGATGTCCTCAAGAGCTGGTGATAGCCCTGCTTCAAGTGGGAGGGCGGATTAGGGACCCCCAAGGTCCCGTCTAACCACCATTTCTGTGGTTTTCCTGTTTTCCGATTCAGAGTGGACACTAAACTGGGTGCTCATAAAGGGATTTGCACTACTGAATGCATTTGGCTGCATTAGAGATTTTTATTTAGTCCTAGAAAACCCACAAATCTGAGCAGCTACGTGCTCCCTAAATGTGTCGTTCCCTTGGCAAAGAGGAAGAGAATTATCATGAAGCGAGGCTCTTCACTGTGCACGTAGCACGGGCTTATGCTGTTCTGCTGCTTAAATTCTCCCTTAAAGGAAAAAAAAAAAAAAAAAGAAGTAAAAAAAATTTTGGTCTCACAAAACTGTCTCACAAAACTTTCAAAGTTTTATGGCACCACAAATTAAAAACAATGAGCCAGATTCTCTGTGACATAAATATGTGAAGCTGTTGTCTTCAAGGAAAATGCACCAATTTATCGGCTGGAGAATCTTTTCAAGCATATCCAGCATCGCCCGCTGCCCCAGGCCCTGCAGGCACAGCACCAGGGTTTATAAGGCTGCTATCCCTGGCCGTCTGACTGGGAGCGTTATGCCCTTTATTTATTCTAAGTGAAAGCAGAATCCAACCCCTCCATTCAGGCACTGGACTTGGATTATCTGGCTAGTGAATGTTGGGGTTGTATGACTGTTTTTAACAGCTTCTGTAATGGAAATTTTGCCTTTCATGACCAGAAATTCCCGACAGGTTTCATGTAAACCTGTGATTTCCACAACTGAAGAAGTGATCCGGCAGAAAAGTAATCTTGCAAGAAAAAAAGAAAAAGAAAGAAAAACTAAAAAAAAAAGAAAAAAAATCACTTTTCAACTGGATCATTTTTCTGATCTCATTTGTTGTGTGGTCAGGTGATAGTAAAGGGACAGGACTGTGTGGATGGCGGCAGGAAGGGCACTGAGGGGACTGGCAAGACTGCTGTTTTCAGCAGCAATGTGGATTAAAGCTCTACTGAAGTTGTTATGAAAATGCATGCAGAGTTTTGGCAGAGACAAGATCTATTAGAGGTGCTTCCACCATTTTTTCACTCCATTCTTTTTGTCCGTCTCTCCACTCCTCATTGACTCCTTTGCTGTCTCTCTGTTGCACTGAATTTATTCTACTGGTCACGAGAGCTGTACAAATAATTGATTTTGTGGTTCACTGGTTGTATGGAACAAAAATAACATTAAAAATGGGTTGATCTGGAATAGATGTTTGTTCAACTTTTCAGTAAAATGAAAAAATCAAAACTTTCATTTTAGGCTCAGTGAAAGGTTTAAGCTTTGCTGTTTGTTTTCAGTTTATTAATCAAGTGAAAAACATTATTTTTTTGCAATTTTTTAGGCATAAAAATTCATCTCGAAACACGAAGTCAACCAATACCACTTTTAAAATGTCAAAAGGGAAACATTTTGATTTTGAGTGTATTTTGTTTAGCTGTTGGCTTTTCAACTTGCTCATTCAATTTACGTTGAATTGGCAAGTAGTTTTTATGTCCCTGAAATAGGAAAGGAGAAAAAAAAAGAAGACTGTCTGTCCTTGTTGGTCACTCTTAGACTTTGAGATCTTAAAATTCGCCAGGGTTCAGCTTTGACTTCCTTTGGGTTCAGCTTTTAGCATCTTAGGAGAAAGAAAAAAAATCTCCCCAGCACCTCTGGGCACGGGAGGCACAGCCAAGGTGAGCAGCAGGATTGCAGCTGTGCTATGGGAAGTCTCATGCTCGTTCAAAACGAAGCTGGGTGCTGAGACCGGGGTGCTACTGCCTGAGACAACGGTACAACACGGGTGCAGCCATAGTCCCTTTCTCACACACGTATCCTGGTCAGTCCTGTACCAGTTGTCTGGATGCCTGAAGCATCCAAAAAAGCACCATGAAGGTTCTTCTCAAACAGCATTAAGGTGATGCTTTGCGCTGGTACAAACTGATAGGCACTGTTAGGCTTTTTAATCTTTGCTTTGGCTTTTTTAGTCATGCTGAAGTTCTGCTGACAAGGTTTTCCTATTAGGTTTTTATGCTGTCTGTTTAAAGGGGACATCAACTTTTATGTTTTCCAGTCAGAGGCAAGGCTTGTTTAGGAGACACAACGCAGCAATTGAAGGACAGAGGGAGCTGAGATGAAAGGAGGCTTTTGCCTCTGTGTGGAATGAGCAATGGAAATCTGTACAGCATTGCATGGCAAAAAATACGAAATCTCCATAGTTTACATTATGCATGTAAACGAGTGATGTACATTGGTTTGCAATCAGTAAGTGCCTTGTAAATAAATGTGTGTAAACCAAAAATTTAAATCTATTTCCATAGTGCATGTAAACAATGAAGACTTCTAGTGTTCTCTTCAACGTAAACGTTAATCTAAAAATGACATTACTACAAGTTTATGCAACTTTACAAGAGAGCCACAATTTACATTCCTGTCTCACCAGCTCTAACACAGCAGCTTGGCAAACACGAGCCATTCAGTGACGGGCATAAACCAGCCAGTTCCATCACATAGCCTCTCCTGTAGCCACAACTTTCATTCTTCATGCAGTTCAGGGACAATTGTTGTTACGTTCCCTGCATAATTCCTCTCCCTGCATATGGGAAGAATTTAATATATTTGCATAAGCAGAATGAAGGCAGGAGTGGGGGATGGCAGAGAATGGCTGGGGCAGAGCCGTATGGCGCTTAGTCCTGGAAGCACTGGGCTGAGCAGACCAGGAGCTTGGCCCTCTTCGGGACTGGAGGAGCAGCTGCTCTGGCTGCATTTGGATTCAGACGGCGAGAGCTTGCGAACATCACTGGCAGCTGCAGGACTTGACAGAAGGACACACCTCTCCTTCTCTTTGATATTCTTCAGAACAGAGGGCAAGCGGAAGCATAAATGCACCAGCCTTTGATACGCTCAGAGCTGCTGAGATACGGGAACAGAACATCTGGCCAAGCTTTGGGGAAGGGCAGACCCTCCTCTCCGCATGGCAGCGCACGCCCAGGCCGTAGGGAATAGCGCAGAAGCAATGCAGTCGATGAGTTCATGTTCTGATAGAGCGCTTGTGGTGAGGATATGCCAGTTCCTCCGGAGAAATCACGCACGTGAGCTGTATGCCTAGAAAGGCATATCGCTAACTGGGTGCCCTGCCTGCTGACCCGGGTAAGCTCTGAGCTCGATCGACTGAGCGTTAGCACAGTGCTGCAGAGTTGCATGCTCAAGCACAAAACTACCCTTTCTGAATCCAGAATGAAATATTTTAACCGTGCTCCCAATGAATCCCAGAAGCAGCATAGACAAATATTTTTAGTCACCTAATCTTTCCAGAGAGATCTGCGTCCTGCTGGGCTAGGAGGGAGCTTTCTGCACAGTCCCCTCCCAGACGTTGCTTGGTGGGGGGGATCTTTTCCCCTCTGCATGAGAAGTGGAGGCCCTTGCCCGGCAGACCTCCCAAGGCTGCTCCCCAGCATGCTGCGGCAGCAATGACTCTGCACGTTCATCTCACATTTCTTCAGACCAGCATACTATGGTCCAGTGGGTTGGGAGTATATTTTAAAGGCTAACAAGCCAAGGAGAAGCCTTGACTCTTTTTTTTTTCTTTTTTTTGTGAGAACATTTTTAATTCTGCTTTTAAATCAGGCAGATGCTTATTTCAGCAGAGAAGCTGTTACATTAAAAAAAAAAAGTCATCCTGTTAGATGCATGGAATAATTTTGTTCTGGCACCAGTAGCACTGGGAGATGGCATGACTGTACCTATAATAGGGGTTTTTCTATTTCTGGATCCCCCTAATGTTTCCCTTGGGTTCCAGAAAGGTGGGGTTTTTTTTCCTGTTCTTTTTTGCTGATTGCCACCCACCAGCCTTTGTAAATGGAACAAGATGCGTCCCACCGGGGCAGTCGCAGCCATCCAGGCTGGTTTCCCATGTGAAACTACTAAGTGCAGCTACAGAACCCAAGGACACATCTGAAAAGAAACCCAGGAATCAGCCTTGCCTCCTGCAGGGAGGGAGAAGGGTTTGGGTCAGCCCTTTGTGCTAGGACTTCCTCTCCAGGCAGCGTGAAATCACACATGCCTGTGTGGAGCCCGCGGTTCCTCTGCGTGCCGCAGCACGCGTGTGCCCGGCGAAGGAGCTGGCACAGCACGGAGCCCGAAGAGCGAGCCCTGGGCAGGTGGCACTGGGTCTGCTCCCGGGGAATGGGATGCAGGCAGTGGTTAGGCAGTGCCCCGCTGGCAGGTCGGGGACACTGATGTCTGGTCACCAAGCCTGGAAGCTCTGTGTCTCGGGTGAGCAGCCCCGCTTTCACACTCCCAGCACTTTGCAGCCTGCCACCACTGACACAGTGGCCACGAAGTATTTAGAGGAAGCTGCGGTGAGGTTCCCTTCACCAGGGAGTCATTTTTGCTGGTTAAATACATCCCATCAGGAGGGAAATACCGCGAGGGTGAGGAGGAGAAGGGTAGGGACGGGAGCTGCAGGTTGCAGCGGTTTTCACACCCACCGAGGCGCTGGGCTGGAGGCACTCCGCAGCGCAGGCTGCAAGCAGGTGCTGCCTCCTCCTCCTCCCTCCCTGTGGGACTCCTCGCAGCTGCCTGGCTCTTCAACCACTCTGTTTCAGCAGGACAGAGATCCTCCCCGTCCCCATACTCGGCGGCGTGCGAAAGCCTCTGACCTGCTCCAGCACCTGCCCTGAAAGGCAAACCTTGAGGTCCAACACCGGCAGCTGTGAGCGGGGCCGGGGTGGGACGTAGTGGAGGGGTGGGATTCTTGAAAGTATCTGCTGTGCTTCTAAATCAAAGTGACGCTGACAACACAGAGCTCTAAATGCCTGCCTGGGTCTCTGCTCCTACAGTCATGTGATGACATCAGAATTTAAGCATTAATTAAGGAATGAGTGTGGGGAGGGAGGGAAGAGTCTCTAGCCCTTATGGCTGCAAAAGAAAGCTTGGAATCATGACCTGAGCGCATCTGACATCTGCTGTAATGTGCAGACGGCTCCCAGCAGAGGGGTAAGCAGCTGGGAGAGGAAGCCACTACATCAAATTCCCAATCAGGTCAGGCCTGCTTGTGCTTCTGCTTGCACTGAAAGAGCTTACCTGGAGACAGAGGAGCTTCCAGAAAAGCTATGCTATGGCAGAATTACACTAACGTGCCCTCCCTTGCTGTATGCAGCTCTCATGCAGCCTTGCAGGGCCAAATTTTACCCAAACGCAGACTCTGCTTGTGCAAGGCCGTTGTCTAGGGGTGGCAAGAGACAGCTATGGCACTGTGTTCCTGCAGGCTGGATTGTGCTGATGGGGTACGGCACTCTTCAGCAGTGACACGGAAATTGTCTGCTCTGGGATTATGCCAGGAGGTGTTTTGCCTCCTGGACTTCCTTAGCCCAGATTGAAGGGACTCATTTTCCTTTATTGTGCCTGTATGGCATGCCACCCTTCAACACTTGCTGGCCCCAAAACCCATGCTGTGCTTTCTCCTGCCATCAGTGTCAGCAAGGGCAGGGAGCAGCTAGACATTTTAGAGCCCAGTTAAGGGGAAGCCTCTGGATGCTCTCCATCTCCCAGGGATCCACCTTTGGCAAAGTTCATTGAAGAAGAACACCATTTGGTCACTATGCTCTCAGCCAGCACAACAGGGACTGGAGGCTGAAATATGCCCAATATTGCATCAGCCTCTCATTCCCATGAGTGAGTATCACGAAAAGCCAGTGGAAGAGCTGTTCTCATGTAAGCTATAGCTGGGACCTGTGTCTGGACACTGACTGACTTAGTGATAGCTCTCACAAGCGTCCTGACACTGACCCCCCTGTTGATGTGGCTAGAGATCTTGTCATTTCTGCAATAAAAGTGCCCCTTTGCAAGATGCAGACAAAGGTTTTGTGGACTGGTAGTGACTGGCAGGTCTCCTGGAGCACAGACTTGGTTTAAGCACTGATTTTGGTAGCTGAGGGTCACAGTGCACTCCAGGGATTCAGCTTGGGTAAGGGTGCAAACACTGAGCAGTGAGGGATGCTGCCTCCCCACAGCTACCTGGAGGTGGAAGAAGGGATGAGGCAAAAATCCAGCATTGTATCTAGAGGGCAAAGGTGTTTTAATTGTCCACACATCCCTGCCCAATCTCATTTTGCTTTTCCTCCCCTTTCTTTGGTTCTTCCCCTCTCAGTAATGGAAAACCTGCCTATTGAGTATTTATTAAATATTTCAGTATTAGCTTCCAGCTCTTGTGCAAAAACCCAGAAAGAACATTACTTTTTACTCCCCTCCAAATGTCTGGGGCTCTCCCTGGGGAGTGCAGGCGCACAGCCTGGGTAAGGCTAATCAGAGAGCTTGGTACCCAGGGAAAGCTGCGTGTTGCATGGTTAAGAGCAAGCAGGAGAGACGGGAATAAGAAAAGAAGGTTGTTAGGTTCTTCTCTGGTTAAAGCTAAATGAACAGTCCCCACCAGACTAATATGTTCTCCTTGCATTTTGTCTTCCTTCCCCCTGTTTTCCTCTCCTTAGCCCCCGTTCATGCGCAGACTGTGAAAGTCTCAGATTCCCCCTCTCACTCGTAAAGGACTCCTGACTGTTTCTTGGGAGTATTTGATATTTGAAATCTGTGCCATACCGATTCAGCAGGCGAGTGTTGCCGAGTCACGTGATGAACTGCATCTCAAGACTACTTCATGTCTGTTCAAAGCCCACACTTCGAGAGTCCTGTGATTATGTAAGAGTCTCAACTCAATTTTTAAAGTAAGTTTACGGCCCTCGTAATTGCAGAGGAAAACTTGATAATACTCCTACGTACTCAGAAAGCAGAAGGCAAAAAAGAAAAAAAAAATCTGAAGTTTATCAGATTTAAAAAGTCTCATGAATTTTAAAACCAATCTCTTAATTCTTTTTTGGAGACTGACTCATGATTTTCAAACAGTTAGCAATATGGCTGTAGGGATTGTAAGGCTGGTTCGTTATCTTATTAGATAACTTACATAAAATATCCGAACCCGTGGAGACTCAGAGATTGAGTATTGCACTTCAGTACACAGCTGGAGAGAACAGTGTCTTTTCTTCTGTATAGATGCTGGATCTCCTCTTAATCCAGGTCTCTAGTCACTACTGCAGCATAAATATTTCCCAAAATTATATTAGTGCTAATCATATGAATGAGAATAGCCATAATATTGATCTTCATAATACTTCGGTTATTAAATTTGAGTTTGAAGGTAGTTTTGTGGGGCAATTCATAACAGTAAATCTCGTCAGCATGCATAAGCAGGGAAAGCAAGCCACAGAGCAATAGCACTGCAAACCCAGAGAGAAATATATTCTAGAGTCTTCCATCCTACCACAAGATTGCACACCGAACACACATATCTTAATAAGTTAGCAATGCCAGAACTGACATTTTGCTGATTGTTTGATAATCTCAGATGAGCTTAATTGATCTGAAAGGGGAAGAATCGGATGCTGAAACAACTTGTTCCAATGTTTCTGTGAGGTATATGCACCGCCCAGGGGCACTTTATTCCTGGAATATTTACACACACACAAAGATAGGGGTGCTGGTGTGGTAAGACGAAGGGGGATTGCCTCCATTACCATTAAGCGGTGGGTTTGCCTTCCACATACGTATTTACTCAGGCTGTCCACGTTCAGTTTAAGCTTCATGTGTACTGCAGAGGTAGGGAGGTAGCAGAGCCTACCATGCTTGTAGCTGTTCACAGAGCCTCACACATGCCTCTGTGCAGACAAGAGCATTGATGTTTGAGGTGCGTGCAGATATTAGGGTGGCTGAAGTATCTTGGGTGGCCTGTGGTAGATTAAAGGAAATCTGAGAATACTTTCCTGTGAAATGGCTCTCTAACAGGGGACAGAAAAAGTCCTATTGGCTCTTCTCGCATATAACAAAGGAGAAACTCAGAGTGTGGAAGAGACTGAATGCTACTATATAATAAGCTTACAGCATAATTGCAAACTGTGTTTGGACTTAATTTTCTTCTGCAGAAGAGTCATAAAAATAAGTTTATTGTTTTCACTCCTGGGGACTGAGATATTTGCATCATGTCTTTTAAAAAAGACAGTGCTTTATCTCTGCACTTGAACACGCCAGCTCCACTGGTGACTGTCTACCGTACGACTGTGGATGAGCATCCGAAGGTGAAGACTTCAGATGCACAGCTGCTGTCTGCCAGCTGGAATAGAAACAGCTCGGCTCTCTGTCAGAGTCTTGCAAGAGTTGGTACCACTCGGGTGGGATTTTCACCCATAGTGGTGGGCATTGTGCACCAAAGGGGGAGCAGATCTGGGGTAGTTCCACAAGGATGGTGGAAGGCAATTGACAAGATCGCAAAGTCTTTGCATTTTAGGTGTAATGAAATTGTCTCCGTAAGGTAGAAAAATATTTTCTTCAAGGTAAGATTTTGTCAAAATGCTTTATTTTGTTAGTAGTATAGTGTTTCAGACTGATCAATTGGATTCAACACATTTTGAAGTCCTGGCCTCTCTGGTCACTAGTGACTATGGCAAAAGAGAAAGTTAAGAAATGAGCTATTTTGACAATATTTTGTCTAGTGACAACATTACAAGCCGTTCCAGATTCTTCCAGCATGGAACAAAGCCAGATTCTGCAGCCCTGAAAGTAGCTACAAAAAGGAATAATCTCCTGGATGGCTCCAGCTGCAACTGAAGTCGGAGCTTTCCCAAATGTGAGCGATTTAAGCTTTGTCTGGAGACACAAAACTGAAGCCCTTACCAATTACAGATGAGTTATCATTAGGTGCCACAGGGACAGTGCAAAGGGACTGAGTCGTAAAGGATTAGCCACTACACACAGAAATATTGAGCAGCCCACTACTACCTCCTATTGTACTCATGCCAGTGGAAATCCTTCTTAGAATGGCATATTTTATTCAATTTTTAAGAGCTCTCAATTTTTCATTTAGGAAAGGAAGTTGGAGCAGCGTCCAATCTGTAATCAATCAGTGCGCCTTTGCAGAAAAGCTCTGAGGAAGCGCTCCCGCTCTTTGGTCCTTTATCTTCTCTGTGAACTCACAGAAATTATATTTCTGAATGGGATTAACAGTGAGGGGGAACTACATCCAGGGCAATCCTCAACTAAACCTTACAGACCACTGTCCTGTAGTCCCTAGCCCTACTGAAACTATCCCCAACCACAACACTTCTGCCTCCAGTCAGAAGAAGCAGGTGATGTTTCAGATAAGCTTCACCCAGACTTAAAAAAGGTATTTAAGCACTTCGTGTGGGTATTTAACTGCCTAAATGCCAAATTCCTGCAGATTTTAGTGCGCATTACAAAATCAGGAGCTTTTGAAGAGGATCTGTCATAACCTTAAATGAGGCTGTCCATAACATAAGCCATGAATTTATTATCCCTGGTAATAAATCACTAGAAATACACAATGATAAAATGAGAAAAAACAGACACGGCTCATTCAGGGATCTCAAAGCTCTTTGCAGCCATTACTTAGAGTTCCTTATGATAGCTGAGGAAAAGGCTGGGTTTTTGTTTGTTTGTCTCGAATGAATAAATTAATCATTAGTAAAATATTATGCAGTTCATCAAATATATTATTCACTAGCTATTTGTCAAAATAACGGCTCAGTCATATATTATCAGAACTAAACATTTATAATGTGTGTATATCTAGTCATCAGATGATTTATTCAGGCTTTTGTGGAATGAGTTAGTTATTGACCAGTTTAAATCACTGCTCCCTTAGGAGGCAGAGACATATTAGACTGTGAGCTCTTGATGAACTTGGACCATCTTTTTTGCTGCGTTGTTATTCAGCACCTGGCACCACAAGCAGAGTCTGGGTTTCCTTTTGGAACTACCTCAATAAAAATAGTTATAATTCTGTTTCAAGATTAAACTATGATGTGAGTTCTCCATGTTCTTGTAGGACCAGTGCTGAACCCAACATCAAGATTCTCATACTTTCTTAGATATCTCAACTGTGCAGTGTCTCTTCACCTCCCAGTTGCAGGAAAAGAGGGTTTAGGAACCCCAGTTCACTGCTCCGCGTGATAGATCGCACAATTTTTGTACCACTGGAAAAGAACAGAGGAGCCCTTTACCAGGTCCCTCCCAGCTCCCTCTTCTGTGCCAGCAAGCTGGCCTCCTTCCAGAAGTGCCTCAGCAGAGCGAAGCTACGTGACTGACACTCACTCACGCCCCTTGTCATTCGTGACCAGCATCCCAGAAGGCTGCAGCTTCTTCCATGCCTTTATTGGTGTCAAACATCACAGCCTCTCCCCTGGGTTTTATTAGTGAAGCTGATGCCAAATCACCCAGCTTCCTCCTACTCGATAAAAAATGTTTATAACCCAGTAAATTCTAACATATCAGCAGCTTGTTATGGAGGGAAAAGGTCACTGGGAAAGAAAGAAAAAAGAAAAAAAAGGCTGCCCTTCCATCGGAAATTCTGGCTGGGTATGTATGAAAGAGTCAGCGTCAGGAAAATATCTTTTGATATGATAAAGTCTCATAATAGAAAATGTTGCTGCAATACAGGCCTCGTTTCTTCAGATAAATATTTAATATAGATCACTAAAGATTAATCGAGTACAGAAAAGAGTCTCTCCTATGGTTGGTGTAACGAAAACATCTTCTCGTTAATTTATTATGGAGCCTGAAATGAGAAAAATCCTATAGAGAGAAATGCAGGGTACGGTTTCCATAGAGAAGCAGCGCACCACACCAGAATTTATTTAGTGTGTGGGCAGAGGCCTTCCCAGAACCAGCTGCAGCATGGCGTTTGCATGATAAAAAATCCCAATGTAGGAAGAAGCCTCACAGACTCATCGTGCTCTGTGGATCTGACTCCTGCAGATCCCAGCATTTCCAGAAATGGTCAGACCATAGGAACCAGGGGCTCTCAAGAGCATGGACCACCCTGGATGAAGACTGTATGATAGCACCCATAACATCCCAAGCTGCTCCGTCAGGAAAGGGCATTCAGTCTATTTGGAGTAAGGTGATGCTGTGAGCTCACTGTGAGGAGACGAGCCCCCAGTCTGATTCTGAGGGCTGCTTACATTAGCCAGAAGTCCCCATAAGCCTCTCCTTGACAAGGTTCTCCAAGGTACCGTGACCATTTCACACTGTGCTCCAGGCTGTATTGAGCAGCAAAGCATCCAGGGTGCTGGTGTGAGATTTCCACCACCCAAGATGCTGGAATGTGTTTAGCCAGCTCCATTGTGATGGGTAAATGACAGGACCCCTTTACTTTCTACAACATCATCCACAGAAACCATCTCCCCAAACATTCTGCAGCATTAAACAGGACCGTTACAGAGAATAAATCATAAATAGCAGCAGAGACAGTATGAGGGAGAAAATATGAGAGTCACAGGCATAGGAGGAGAGAAAAAAAGAGATAATTTCAGCTGAGACTGAAATGGAACAGAGCTGAGGAGATGCAGCGGTGCGTGAGGGTTGCTCCAGATGGCCAGCGCCGCTGATGTGAAGCCTCTTGCACCACCAACACCCGCAATGTGTGAACGAGGGGGGACTGCTTGCTCTTAGACAAGCAGCGGAAGTTAGCAGGAGAATCTGGCAGATCTGTCTGTCCTCAGGAATGGGTGAAATCAAGGAGACCCCTCCAGAAATGCATGCTTTAGAGACCAGAATCTATTCTGGTGAGAGGGAGGCCATAACTTTTTTCCACCTCTCCAACAAGCCATGTCTAGTTGTTCCTCTAGAGATGATACTTTGCTTTTCTACTTGATCGTTTCCTGTTTTGGGAATGTTTGTCTCAAGCAGTTGACAAAACACTAGCCCACATGTTTAGCTCTCCCCAGGAGAGAGGCCAAGGGAAGGAAGGTTGAATGCCACCAGCCAGATGCTAGTAATACTGCTCTGTGCATTGCTGGGAGGCATTCAGGAAATGTAGCTAGGAGGAAGATGGGAAAAGCATGGTTAGAAAAGGGTTGGCTGTATTTTTGTAGCATACCCAACACAGGGTGTCTTTTCTGCTGCCATGTCTAGCTGATCTCGCAGGGCACCATTTTTTTGGCTCACGTGGAAGATGGTGGAAGGAAAGAGAGGCTTTAGCATCTCGTATCACAACCCAAGGAACATGGGTCTGATAGGACCCTCCAGGGTCAGTGTCCCACCTCCCACTCTGCCAGGCACAGCATTTGCCGTTTGAAGAATTACAGTCCTCTAGGACAGTACGGGTGGTCTCTTTGCAGACCGCATCTCCCAGGCCTTGGCTGCTCCCAGAACTCAGGTAACAACTGAAAACCTAAATTATAATTCTCTCTAGTTCTACCACAGGCTGTTGGACTCGATACAGGTGTGACTGGATGGCAGGCTCTAGCCTGGGGCTATCTGGGGGAAAGATGAACAGATTTTTAATAGCAGCAGGGACGGTTGCAGTCATCTGATGTAAAACTAATCTGTGTTTAGAACATCTCTTTGTGGCGTGTGGCACAGATCTGGTCAGGAGAACTGCAACAGATGAAATGACCCCTGGGATAACCCGGGGCTGATCAAGGGGCTCCTGTTTTCCTCTCTGCAAGCACTGCGACTGCACTGTAGCTTGGCCCCTGTCACCTTGGCGGGGGCTTTCATCAGCCATGCCCCTCCGACTCTGTCATGCCTCATACTCCCACTGCAGTGAGCCACAGATATAATCTATGGAACACAAACATGATTTTATAATAAGTTTTCTATGCAGCCAGGATAAAACGCCAAACAGAATCAGAAAACAATCAGTCAGTGAAACTCGGCACTGCTGATGAGCGCGCTGCTTGTAACGGTTCAGTGCTCAGGAAGATTGAGGCTTTAAATACGGCCACTACCTGCCCTTCCGAACACGGCGAGACGTGGGGCAAGCGGGGATGGGCAGGCAGGAGAATGAGGCTCAGAGACGTGACAACACCCAGTGTATCTCCTGTTGGGAGGAAGTTAAAACAGGAGCAATATTAGAGCTGCAAAAAGACACCGTAGTGTGAAGTCACTGTGTCTTATACCCGGAGATCAGCAAATTCTCCAGCAGTCGGGCTTTGCCAGTAACAGTACGAGGAGCAGGGACAGACAGGTCTGCTGCAGAGACAATGTTTGAGCGAGATAAACATGCACTTAGTGTGGAGGCCTCTGGGTGATGCTCTTGCACAGGGCCGTATCATTGCTTCCTCCCACTGTAGGCAGTTGTAGGATGCTTCTCTCCCCCCCATCAGCCTTGCAACAGCCCCTGCCCTGAACAAGTCTAAGTTTACATCAGGTTCTATGAATAATGAGAAGAATATGGTCTGTAGGACCCTAAATCTCTTCTGCTCAGCACAATGCAACAGCTGGGGGAGAGAAAAAAAGAAAGGAGGACTGGGAAGCGTGAAGAGGGAAAGCAACTCTACCAAAGATCAGAAGAGAGAAAACGGAGTGCCTCGGCGTGGAGGGGAGGGCTAAAAAAGCATCCTGCTGGCCTGACCGGCAGCTCAGCTAGTCTGGCAGTTTACCCTAGTCCAGGAGAGGGTATGACTGTACCCCAGGGGATAACTATACTTTGACCTGCCTGCCTTGTTCTTGACTCTTGCTCAGGCACTGGGAGTTGTGAGGTTTCCAGGCAGTAGCAGGAGACGCTGGGACCAGCTTTCTACTGGACTGCACAGTTATGTTTAAAATGTTTTTTCCCTCCCGTGTTTGTAAGAGTTGGGGGATTCATACTAGCTTTTTTCGTGTCTTCTTTAAGTACTCCAGGCTTGAATCATATTATTGTATAACTCACAACTTCCATTTAAAAAATAAGAATAGGCTGTCGTTTAGGATTGCAAAGAAAAGCCAGAAAATATGAGTCTTTAAATCTCAGAACCCAGAAGGCAAATAAAAAGCATTGCAGATATTGTTGTTTTGTTCAGTAGATAAATATATACATATGCATGTGCTTCAAAATTCTGGGGTCCAGTTCATCATTTCTGAGCAGAGGCTCAGATGTGCAATAGCGCAAAATCCCTTATTCAGCCATATGTGTGGGTTTAGCTAGCAGAGGAGCTGGTGCTTTTACTTTGCCCAGTCCTCACCCTCTGAAACAGGCATGAGGGGAAGTCTTCTCCGTAGCTTTTCTGCGGCATCTGATCCCCCCAGACGAAGTTTCTAGTACCTTGCCTCAGAGAGATCCTGACTTTAACTTAGCACAGACAAAAAAGCCTATCATGAAAGCAAGCAGCGCAGGCAAAAGGAGAAGAGCCAACCCCATCGAAGCTCCCACACAGACTCAGCAAAGAATTCCCGAGCCACAATAAAAGCACAAAGGAAATACCTGCCAAGCCAAAATGAAAATCTGAGACATAGGAGCCTTTACTAAAGAACAATCCCCTTCACCCTCTACTTCACTCCCTACTAAACTTAAAAAACCCCGAACCTTCCCCTCCAAAAAAACCTGAAACAACACCCCCCCCTTGTAAAAAAAAATAAATTAAAAAACCCCACAAAAAAAACCCACCAACACTCTCCACACAGGTGAGTTCTCTTTTTCCCTAAGTAGACCTTGAATGCTGAGGCTATAAATTTCTGCAACTGGCCTTACCCTGACCTCCAGGAGAGAGCCCTGTGTTCAGGGAAGGGCACTGTGCCTTTTGTTTATCTGTAGGGCTCAGCTCCAGCCCTCTGTCCCAAGCCCTGAATTTTGATGCTTATAGCCCAGAGACCTGCTGGGCTTTGAGACTGCCTGTGCTAAAGTTGGGGAGTTTTTGCTCTTAACTTCTCCAGGACCTGAATTTCACGTCTGGACCTTAGCATGTGAGTGGATTTCGCTTTCTAGCTGAATGAAGTGATTCAAGAGGACGGATGCTGTGTGGCTCTGTGTGCGTTGTGGGGCAGTTAGCAGCTTGCACGTACTGCCCTTGCACTGAATTCCACCGCGCTGCAGATTGTATGCCCACAGCATGTGTATAACAACCCCTCTTAGCTATTCTAGGTGTGTTTGGAGTGCAGTGAGGTAAGGAAGCATTCTGGTGGTCCTTTTTACACTGAAACAGTCTCCTGTATCATCTGGCTGTGATATATTAATAAAACTGCAGGAGTTCAGACAGGCATAACCTGAAGTGGTACCGACTAGCATTGCTGGAGACCTTAGAGGTATTCAACCTTCTCTTCCAGACTGGCACATTCTTTCTGGTTTAAACACGACAGAGTTGGCAATCAAGATAACCTTCCTGAAGGAAGTGGTTTGCATTTCATTAGATTGATTTCACAGCCTTTGGGGTTCTGTTACTTTGTAGATGAGAAATGCCACGAGTGTGCATTTGATCCCTCTCTCTCTTGCTATAGAACAGGTCCAGCACTTTCCTTGTGGTATGACTCCAGCTCATTCTGCTTCAAGTTTTGAAGCACATTGCTCTTGAGTCCTCCCCGAAGGGCTGGGATTCAGGGATTTACAAGCAGTGGTGATTTTAAAAGACATGTACTTCTGGCCCTGCTTCTCCATGCCCGATGTAGGGTTGTGTTTGTACGTTGCCACTGCTACCCTTGGCATTATGGAGTATGATGTGGGAAGCAGTGCACCGTGCCGAACTGAGCCCTGAGCATGCACCAAGGACCTGGAGCAGGAGGGTTTATTGGCACAGGCAAAGTGGACAGCTGTCTGGGGAAGCAAGTATGGCCATGACCCCTCCATTATCTGCAAGCGTTAGATGAATGATTGGACTCGAGCTTAAGGGTCTTTTCCAACCTAAATGATTCTATCTACCTTAGTTCTTGCTGGGGAAATGCTTTGTCTTGGCTCCAGATCTGGGTTAGTGTTGTTCATGTCTGTGCTGTATGCTAGATCTTTTCCTGGAAAAATTGTTCATCTCTTGGTGCCTTAGCTTCTCTGTCTACAGTGACACATTTATTTAAAAGTGCTTTGAGATCCATGCATCAAAGTCACGAATAACATCTAAAGGAAACATGACTCATGATTGGGAAATTGCTAAGCACGTGCCTGAATAACCAAGCACTTCAAAGCTTCACAAACAGGTCCCAGAAAACAAAAGCATCTGCATTCACTAGTTTCTGTTCCCTGGATAGGACAAGACAAAAATAAAGCTTTTCCTTTATGAAATGTTGCATGAAAAGCATGGTTGTCTTTTTATTGCAGGCCACTTTGCGGCATGCAAAAAGATTGCCTTTCTTGAAGAGTTTGTGATTTTTTTTTTTATTTTATTGTAGTCTTTTTATTTCCTCCATCAAAACATGTCTGAGTTTGAAATGGCATGACTAGGAATGAAAATTAAATACATCAAAACTGATTTTTGTTGAAATGAGATTTTGGAGCAACCAGGGAGTGTTCAAGGCTTTCTCACTGCAGGTGTTCAGTTTTTTTGCTAAAGAGGGATGCAGTCTGAGGAAATGGGTCACCTTTTTTCTAGAGAAAATTTCTTAAATTTTACTGTAATTTTGAAATGCCACAGGCTTTTTGGGACAGTTTTTTTTAATATTGAACAAAGCACAAATGTCTCTGATTATGGATGGCTTGAATTTTGCTGCAGCTATACTCTGCAGCCTAATTTTTTTAGCCCTTCACCTCTCACCTTATACCTTTTGCTAGGAATTTCGGGCCCAGATACCATCTGAATCCTGTGCTGAGAGGAGACAGTCTCTGCATATGACCACCGTGTGTATCTCTGCTGTTAGATATCACTATCAAAATAGCAATCCTTGGCTAGTGGCCTGAATGTAACAGCACAGCTTGAAAACCACAGGGATGTTGAGGTGCGGCTCTTAGGGTGAAGGCACAGAAATGGGTGTCCCCAGGACCTGTGAGGAGGAACCACTGTTTTCTCTTTAAACCACCTTGGAGCAAATAATTTCACAATAATATAGGAATCAAGTAGCAAGAACCAGTGTGGGAGTGGAGGATGGTTTTACTTTACAACAGAACAGATTTTACTCGCTTGCACTCATACCTCCTCCATGTACTGAAATGCTTTCTGCAACATCCCTTGCAATGGCATGGGTAGTGAAGGATGCCAGTCCTCATCACATCTCCTGGGTTGTTCTGAAGCTGCTGACCTTGTGTTGGATCTGGGCACGCCTTTTGGAGCAGACAGCGATTGGTCCCTCTGTCCTCTCGCATCTCTGCAAGTCATGATTTCCCTGCCTATTCTCTATATGCAGCCTGGAGCACGCTCTTTTATCTGGAGGATATTCCCTGGGAGGGAAGGGTATCGACCCCCTTCACTTTGCTTAACCTGGACAAAAGCCCTCAACTGGCCTACAGCAGGAGATCCCTGATGGGAACAGGTGGCCTTGCCAACTGGCTGCCTTAGCATCCAAGCCACCCACCAGCACCAGCCTTATGTGATCGCCAGTGTCTCCATCAGCTGAGAATGACTCAGGGACGAGGGGGTGGGTGAGAGGGGACAGCTTTCCCATCACTACCTGCTCTTTCTGAGCCCACAAGCATGGTAGCTCTGTCCGGCTATCTCTGCCAGGACTGCCCTGAGGGCACAGCCGGGTGTAGGCGGTAGGACAGGCTTTGCATTTAAAGATCACTTTTTTTTTTTCCTCCTGACAAGGTGAATTTGAGCCTTCGCCAAGTGAGTAGCACAACTGACCAGAGGAGGGTGATGGCTCCATTTTCTAACAACAGTTCAAGTTTTGAAACATGGCTGCATGCTGTGCTGGAGGAAAATTTTGTGCTTTTTGAGGAAAAAGGGCAATCAAGGCCAAATTTGTGGTACTTGCTTTCCCAGTATAGACAAATGCTGTGCTGAAGTTCCTAGTAGTGCAGCAGCCAGGTACCCTAGCCTGTAGCATGAAAATTAAGGTTCAAGTCCCACAGTTTTTTTTCATCTGAGTTAACTGTGAATCATGATAAGTAAAGAGCAAAGCTTGGGGCTGCGGTGTCTCAGGCTGAGGTTATCAGCTTGCTACAGCTAAAATTAGGAAAAAAACCCCTGTAGTCCACACAGCTATATCTTCAGGAAATGAAGCAAGTGCATTTTAATGAAATTACTTGTTCCAAACTATATTCTTGTTACAGCCTTTCATTCATGCTCATATGAACACTGGTAGGCAATCGTGACCTGGTGTAGATGGTGAATTTTGGGACAGGGCAAGCCTAGCTCGCTGAGGGACCCCAGGGAGTAAAGAGTGCTCACCATGACTTAATGTGGGTCAGTCTTCCCCTGGGTGAATTGTTGTCTGGTCTATAAATTAAAATCTGTCTACCCATCTTCCATTTCAATTTTGCTTCAAAAGTAACAGATTTATATCCTTTCATGTACTGTTTAGCCATGAGGAGGGACTTCATGAAGAGTTTAATCCTCTAACCTACTAGAGTCCAAACAAATACTTCAGTGTGAAAAGATCCTGTCTTTGGTGATTGTTTTCTTTCAGTTGCTACAGCACAAGACTGAACAATTTGAGGCCTTTTTCTGTCTTTGCCCCATGCTCCTACACAGCCTTAGTTAATTGTCTCACCATTCTGTGTCTTAGCTTCCCTTCCAACCTGTTGTTGGCTAAGTCCAATTGGCTGATGTATGCTATCGGCTCCCTGGACAAGGATCATGTGTTGAGCTAAGAAGTGTACAAGAAGGGAACTGGAAGAAGTTCGGAGAAGAGAACCTAAAACAGTACCAATTATCCCAGGTTTCCTCAAGACTATATAAAGTTCCTTCAATGACTCAGATGTTTCCATCTGTTGCTTCAAAAGTACTGTTCTTTGAAAGCGTCTCCTTGACAGCCTCTTGACTTCCCAGGATCTGCTTGATCCTGAATTCTGGGTCAAACTCATAGCAACGTAAATCCAAGAGAGCATGCTAAGAAAATAATAGCAGTGTTGTAAGCATAACTGTAGAACTCAAAATGCCTGTTTCATAGATGAGTTTCTCTAGGCTACCTCAGGTATTTTAGTGGAGAATTGTTCTGGCTGCATTCCTTGTGATTTTTATCATAATTCACAGTGAAGGAATGGGTGTGTCTAGATAGTCCATTCCAGTGCTTGGAGCGCAGGACCCTGCAGCCTGTTAGAATAGTTTCTTCAGTAGCTTAATAAACCATGTCTGGTTTCGGTAACCTTTTAGGAAGAAAACAGCAACAGAACAGAACATTTCCTATTGTTGATAATGTTTGTTTAGCTGGAGTGGTGCTAACAATGCTGGGAGCTCTGCTAGAGATGTCATTCCGGCTTCTAGCAGCTAGTATCAACCACTATGTAACTGGTAGTGGCTTAGAAGTGCCGTCAGCCCAATGCTGAAAACAGCTGAAATGGTGTTAACGGTAATGGGAACTACTTAGAAGCAAGTCTGCAGGGTGGACAAGGCTTAAGTAGGCTGCTGTTAGAAAGGGCATCTCTAGTGCTTCTTGCAAACTTCATGTCATTCTGCATCTATTATTTGCCTCCCTCTCATTCTGCGAAAAACCCTCCAAGTTTTCAACCCTGAAACAATTTAATATTTTTAAGAAAAATGTCAGGGAGATGAAAACAAAACACTGTAACAGGAAAATCCAACATGCTGAAATGATTGCCCAGAAAAGGGGAAATAGTTGAGGCTTCAGACATCTCCGCCAACACCGAGCACATGGCCAAAGTATAGACCAATGAAAAAACAGCAGAAGATTCTTCCACTGTCCTGTGGAGATCGGGGAAGAAGTAGTTCAACAGCGCTGTTTTATTTTTGCCATATGATTCTGTTGAACGATGTAAACACTGATGGTCTTCTCCTTGGGTTCAGTCCTGTCCAGGTAAATGCCCCATAGGAATAAAACTGCTGCAGACAGTGCAGCATTTATCAATAGATCAATATTCAATTTATTTATCTTATTCACCTGTCAGCTGTCATATGTCAGCCTGTCTGCTTGCCTGGTTGTTATGCAAAATGCTGTCAGACTTTCAGCTTAAATGACTTCTTTTTCATACTTCTCCAGAATTAGATTTTTTTTTTTTTATCTTTTTTTTCTTACAGCAGAGCTTCATCTTCTGTCTAATTTGGAACTAGTTTGAATCTATGTACTGGAGTTTTCTTAAATAGATTAGGGGGATGAATGCCAAACCCTCACAGGAAACCAATTCTTGTAGATCCTTTGAAAAGCTTAGCTTTGAAGACCGACTTCTTTGTGCTGGCCTAGATAGAGAGGAGGCCAAGGGACCTTCTAAAGGCACATCGCCCTGCTGTCCCTCTTCAGCCAGGATGGGGTTGATTCCCCTGGGAAGCCCGGCGGGGACATGGCCGGGCCAGCTGACCTGAACTGCCCCAGCACGGGGGGTTTGCTGCCAGTGACATCACGCTGGGGTCTGAGGCGGGTCTGCCCGGGGGGAGCAGAATTGCAGCTGGGAGTGCGCAGGGCACTGGGCGGTGAGAGTTGCTCCGGGTATTCGCTTGGTCTTGTACATTCTTCTTGTCAGTGTTGTTGCTGTTGCTGTCCGCTCCCTGTGCCAGTCTGTCACACTGCCCTTAGCCCACCCCGCGGGTTTGGCCTTTTTCTCCCCATTCTGTCCCCAGCCCAGTGGGGGAAGGGGTGGGGGTCCCTTGGGCCAAGCCCCCACAGCAGCTCAGCCTGGGGCCGTCCGGCGTTGGGAGGGCACGGGCTGGAACTGAAATGTCCCCGAGCCCACCGCAATCACGGCTATCCGGTCCAGACTCGCATGAAGCCGGGTCTGGCAGTAAAAGCCACACGTCATGGTGCTGTGGTTGTGCTCGTCTTCTGCCCTCATGGCGCTGTTCGCAGAGCCGAGGGCTCACAGCAGCCTGGAGGAGCTGTGGCCTTGAAGACTGGAGATGACTATTGCTTTGTGAAGCCCAGGGCTAGGACAGTTAGGCTGAGAAAGGAAAGACAAAACAAAACCCCCAAACCAACAGCTCTATTGTAGGAGCGTCTTGGAGGATTCTGAAGGACTTCAGGCTAAGTTCCTGATGCTAACACAAAAGTTGTTTTTCACCTGGACAAGGACTAGAATCTGTCTGCTTTGGTTCACACTCATTCTAACAGCTAACAATGCTTGTCTGCAACGTACATAAGGGCATCCAAAAATGTCTGTTTGAATGACTGTGAGGTGCTTGGATGAAAACAAGGGGCAGAGACATGTCTAGGCAGATGCCATTGTATGTACACCAAAATCCAAGAGAGCAAGAAGACTCTACGAGCTGTCTGTCAGTAGGATCCTCAGTCAGAGACATCAGAGAGTCAATGTGTGCAATATGCCAGGCAGAGGACATTAAGTAGCATTTGTATCTTGCTGTTACTGAAGAGGGTGTTGCCTTTGGAAAGGCTCTGTCTGCTCCTCACTGAGGGGAGTAGTTGATGGCTTTTGAGCTATGATCTATACAAAAGATAAAGAACTGAACAGAAAGGAGCTGGTGCTTTCTTGCCCGCTTCCCAGGGAGTGGTGGGGCTGGTTCTGTTTGCTGAGCATGGGCATCAGTGGGATGCACGGACTGCCATGCATGCTCTGAAGGCAATATATCCAGCAGTGGGAAGTGTTGGACTGTTCTAGTTAGCATGACAATTGCAGGCTTTGTTTGGTGTCTTCCTACTCTGCTTTTTTCCTTTTTGCTATTTTAAACAGACTCTATCACAATCTTTGTTTAATGCATTAAATTTCTTTCAGGTTTCAAGCACCAGCCCTGAGGTCTGCATTGAACTTGTTTCTTCACTTATGTCCTTTGGTTGTCGTGGCCATTTGAAGATGGAGAATTTAATTTGCTCTGACGGCCTCTCTCTTTCAGAGTTCTCTCCCTGTGTAGAGATGCTCATACCCTTGGATTCTCCTAGCCTCTTTGCTGGTGCAGTGAGGGGTCTGGGTGATATACCTATTCCAGCCTTTTGACTTTTCTTCCCACTTTTTTCTGCTTCCCTGGAGGGGTCATAGTGCTAATGAGCACTGAGACATCTGTAGTGGCTCCCTCTGTCTCTGACATGCATGGCCTCGATGGCAAGCTCATTAATGCAAACTCTGAAGGGGCAAGTATTTTCCCAGATATAACCATATAAAAATAAAATGTGCCCCCTTACAGTGGCAGGGAGGAAGGCCTGAAATATGCATATCTGCCTCCCTGAGGCAGTACTTCATCCCTCTATTTCCCCTCAGCTCCCTTCCCCTTTTAAGCATTAGCACTTCGTACCCCTTCCAGCCATTAGAGAAGTAGGCTCTTCAGGGCTTTCACCAGGCATTAGAGAATAGACTCCCCTCCGCTGACCTGGCAGGCATTTTCCTGGGTACATTCCACATTAGCATGGGCTGTCTACACTGGCGAGACATTAGGGCATAAACAAGTGCCTCTCCCCCACTACTCAGACGTTAGGTCATAGTTTCTCCTTATCCCGTCTCTGCATCAGGGATACAGACTCTTCCTCTTCCTTGCTAAGAGGTTTATCGTCTTTCCGAAGCCCTTGAAAGCTTCCCCGCAGGCAGAAGTTCAGGTCCTTGCTAGGGATTTCCTCTGAGGGTGAGAAGACTCTGTACTAAGCCTAACTGTATCATGGGGTGCCGTCATAATGCTGGCCAAGTCTTTGCAACTTCTTCACCTGGAAAATGAGCAAGCAACAGTCTAGTATTTCTTTGATAAAGTGCCTTAAGACCTGTAGAGGCCTCACCTGTGCTTTCCAGGCAGTGGCATTGAGACTGGTGTCACTGGTGGTTCTGAGAAGCCATGATCAGTGAAATGGCCTCCAAGAATGATTTCTTGGAGGAAAGATTTCAGTGCCCTTTTGTACACAGCACCCATTAATCCAGCACCTTGGTATATCCTCCAAAGATTCATAAGTTCGAGGATTGAGTGGTGGCAAACAGACAAGCATATGCTTACCTAGCCCAGTGCAATGGATTCAGTTTTGGCCAATAGCAGTTGTTTCTGCAGAAAAGGCAATCAAGTCTAGCATTGAAAGCTAATAGTAAACCTATTCTTGGAGGCGTTTTTTCAGACTTCAGGAGTTAAGGTTGGATCATTCCCTGAAGACAGAGCTATACTGTTCCCTGCAAATATCTTTTTTTTTAATCAGCTCAGTAATTCTAAGTGATTTCACTAGCCATATGCATTAATGTTGTCTATTTTCCAAAATTATACCATGATTTTGGCCTCGAGTGTATCTTACAGCACAGGTTTCTATAGGTTGCATGGAACATTGCTAGTATTTAAAGGATTGCTTTCAATGTAAAATATTCTGGAACTGCAGAAGCCAAGTTTAAAATGTATTTGTGGTCATTAATGAGGAAGCTTAATACCATATCATTTGCTTGACCAATCCCAACCAATCAATAGCACACAAAGAGAATACAGCCAAATACTATGCAAAACCTTAAAAAAAGCTTGAAAACTGTCACTAAGTAAATTCAGATAATGCATAAATTAGAGGGAATTGCAACTGGCTCATGGATATTCTATGAGCAGAAGATAAACATCTAAGTTAGCTGCATAAATTATTCATCGTAACGTGTTTGCTCAGCTTTTCTCATCAGCTATGAAAGCCACACATTCAGGCATTAGGACGATGCTACAGAACTGGGCTTTCACCTCAATGATATGCCCAAGGAGTAGGAGGTACCGTGAAGGGATGGCATACATAAAAACTGAGTGGAAACAGTCATCTTCACTATGATGTTTTAGGTGTGGATTCTGCTAAGGGCTTGTCTGCTGCATGAACGATGACTGGAATCGTCCCTTGGCAGCAGGCAAGGTTGAAGATACGGCAATGATTTCTTTTAAACTCCTCCTTTTGCCTCCTGCCAGTGGTGTCATGAGGTGATGCTGGACCTGATGTAAAAAATGAACCCACTTTCCATTTGAACACACTGTTTACCAAATTTTCGTTATCCTTTCCTTCCTTCTCCCATCTTTATTGACCACTCCTTTCCAGTGCGTGGTCCTAATTGTGACCGTTTGCCCGGTCTGTCTCCACACGCTGAATGGAGGCTCTCCTAAGGCTTGGGTGTTGATAGGGCCCTACTTGAACAGTTGCACGTTTCAACTCCATGGTCTTTGCTTTGGAATGTATAACTTCACAGTAACAAAAGCAAACTCTCTGTACTTTGTCCGGGAACATGAAGCATTCCCCCAGCCCTTTCTGAAAACGTGCTGGCTCTGGTGGGCTCTAATCCCTCCTGACTTGATTGGTGACACTTGCAGGAAGCAGTAATCTGAGAGCAAAAGGGTACTTGAGTTTTACAGGAAGTAAGAATTGTCTCTTTGGAGAGGAAGCATAGATGGCATTTTTTCTGCACTTGCTGGTCATGATCTTTATGGTAGGAACATGAGAATCTCTATTTATAATAAAAAACTTGCCTCTCTTTTATCACCCAGAGCTGCGTCTTCCCACACAATGTAACTGCTGTATCCTGAAGGGACGATTCCTTCTTCGTGCAAAGGGGATTTCCTTGTATAGCCAGGTTTGGGATCGCCACTCTAATCATGAAAGATTAGAGCAACCTCTCTATGTAGCGTCAGAGAGAAGCTATTTGTCTTTACTTTTAACGTTCTATCTATTGTTAAAAGCAACTATGTGTCCCCCAAATCTCTCTCTTTCACAGATACTATGTATTAGACTTTTATATTATTCTTGGACAGCAAAGGAAAAAATTATTTTCTGCCTCAGACAGTGAATACTTGGACATGGCTAATGTACTTGTTATCTGTAGGCAACCTTAGAGCCAATGGTCTAGCTATGTTTTCTCCACTCCTGGTGTTAAGCTCCTGGTCTATGGGTTTTTTTGAGTTGGATTTGGGTTTTTTTTGGCCTTTTGACTGAGTTTTTTCTAGGAAAGGCCAATGGTTCTGCAGATTTCAAGGTCTGACACTTACGACTTGTAGGATGTGATAAGAGGGATGTTTTGTTTTGGCATTTGTACTTGGCTTGTGAAAGCCTAGGAGCTACAGAGGGGGTGTTACCTCAGGTGTAAGGAGATTTTTTGAAGTAAAAAGCTGGCACTTTGCCATTTTAATCAACGCAACTGCTGTTAGGCGGCCTGGGGTGTTGTGGAGGGGTGCAAGCAAAATAAATACATGCATAATTGCATTAAGTAAAGTAACCCAACACACATAAAGTGGACTGGATGTAGAATCAACCTGGGGAAAAAAGGTCTGGTTTGCGATCCTGGTTTTGCAACTGACTTACAGCATCTCCTAAATCTGCCTGCATGTCAGGTTCTCTACCAGCAAAGTGGGATTGCCAAGGCTAGTTGACACACATTGATGGAACGTGCTGCATCCGTGCCAGGTACTGTCATTCCTACTGTTTAAATGAAATTTTTGTCTTAAACCTCAATTACAGGAATAAGTAAATGAAAAGTGACAGAGAAGCCTGTGACTCGATTATCTGGGAGATAGCTTAAGATAGTGCAGGTGTGTTGTAGGAGAGTGGTTATAAATAATATCTTTGCCTTTTAAGAAGGCCTTGCTCAGTATTTTTCAAAGGACATTAATAGGTTTCTCATCTTTTAGGTGCTCGTCTGTGATGTATTTTAGAGGCCTGATTTTTAGATCACAGGTGTGCAAGGCTTTCTCTAGACATTTCCCTTGGTGTTGTTTCAAAATGGATACCTGCAATAAAGTGCTGCTTTTGCAAACATTAACTTTATTTTTTCCCAGTTGCTATCAGTTTAAAGGAAGGGATTTGAAAATCGCTTTGTAAGGTTTTTTTAAAAAAAAACAAAGGAAAAACAAACAAACCCTCCATTTTCATCCTGGCCTCTGCTTATATCTGAATTGATCTTTTTCGATGGTTTATCAAGCGTATTGTTTTTCAAAATCGCCTTTTGCTGTACTCCCTGGTGCCGAAAGATTAAGATGTTTGGAGGAAGTGTGTTTCGTTCAGCCTTGCTTTACAACAGCAATAGCTACAAGGAAGGCTTGTGAACACAGGGGCATAACAATGATCAGACTGGTGTGGATCTACAGTCTAACTGACCAGCTCTTTTGCTGACAGAAACCAGAATTTGGTGCTTTATAGAGAAGTGCAAGACCCTAAAATGTGTAAGGGTGAAAGGACCAGGCTGTTTTTTTATAGGGAAATGCAGCCCTCTGCCAGACATCTCTGGAGACTCTGAGGCTACCTCCTGCTCAGCCCAGACCCTGATCCTCAAAGTGTGTTGTTATTGTGCAGTAATGTCTCACTTTTCCTCTTCTCTTCCCCCTGCCCTTCTGTCTAGCCTTGTGGCCTCACGTGTGTATCCATGTGGGGGTGTCCAACGGGATTGTACCCTTTACTACCCTCCTTCTCTGCCCTCGGTGCTTCTCCCTGCCCCTCTGGACTCGAAGCCTCATCCCTGTTGTGTTCCTGTGTTGTCGCGTAGGGAGTTTGCCCGTTGGAAGGTGAGGAACACAGCCATCGAGCGGAGGGACCTGCTCCACAATCCACTGCCCCTGATGCCTGAGTTTCAGAGAAGCATCCGCCTCCTGGGCAGGAGACCCACCACGCAGCAGTTCATTGATACCATCATCAAAAAGTACGGCACCCACATCCTCATCTCTGCCACCCTGGGAGGTAGGTGGCAACCTGAGCTGTTTTCTTATGTGGGTGTCAGTGGTAGGGTGGTGGAGGCACTGGACAGAACCTGCAAACCTTGGTCACGCTGCGTGGAGGCTGGCTGGCTGCATGGAGCCGGGCTGCAGCTCCTCCAAGGAAAGCCTGTCTCACTGTCAGCTGGTGTGAAAATCCCCAGAGTACGAAGAGACTTCGCAAATGAATTCAGAGCGGTGCGTGCAAGTTCGGCGTCTGTGATATGTGTGCACCTGTGCTCCTCTGACAACGGCGTGTGTGTACCAGTGTGCGTCAAGATAAATATGCTTCATTTAGCTGGGGAGCCTGTCTGTCATTCCTGCGCCCCTCACCTTCGTTTGAGAATGGAGTGTGTTGATCCCTCTCTTTTTTTTCAGAATGAAACCAAATGCAGGAGATAAAAACATCCTTTCTTGCTGGAACTGGAGGAATTTGATAGAGCTCCAGGAAAAGAGTTCAAGCAGTTGGACAGGGACCATGTGCAGCAGGGGAGGGGATGGCCAGAACAGCCTGTGCTGAATGCATGAGTGAAAGCAGTAACATGAGGTAGACTTTTGAAACAACAGTTAAGTAAAATTCAAAATATATATGCAAGGACTGCAGAGAGGCTTGCGTGTGCAAGCAGAATATGTCAGTAATGACAGGAGTGTACTGTAGGGCCATTAATCCATGTGCACACACTGCTATTGGCGCTGCATAAACAATTCAAGTACTGAATACTGAAAAAGGAGGGGTGAAAATCAGCAACTCTTCTTGATACTTGCTGCTGATTTTTTTTTCCCCCGTCTTGTACTATTGCTGCCATTCTTTAACCCTTTGGGGTGTGCATTTATATGCCTCTCTTTTGAGAACTACTATCTGTGAGAGGGATTCTGCAGTGGTGAAGGGTCTTAATTTTAGTACAGAGTTTGTTGCTGTTGCTTTTTCTAATGTAGCTGACCTCCAGCCTTGCCACACTGAGAAGTTTGTAGTGAACTTTGAGGAGTTTCTGTCCATCTGTCTCTTCCCAAAGCATTCTGCAGACACTCGGATGAGACATGGATGAGATTAGATGTGTGCATATGATTCATGCACAAATTAGTTGGTAGGTAAATTGGCATGGTTCCATTGGAGTCAAATGGCCTCTTGTGTGGCACATGTCCTTCAAAGAATCTCGGGCTGCTCTTCCAGTCCAGGCATTCAAGCTGTCTGCTCCAACAGCAAAAAATGTGAGAGAAAGCAGGTTTCCATGCGCTGAAGTGTACAAGTGACTGCCTGCATCAGACCTTAATGGAGTCCGTGTAAAGATAAACTCCTTTTTATTGAGGAAATTGCTTTTCAGGGCCATATATTACAGACCCCAAGCTAGCCAAGTAGGAATCCAGTAAAATACTGGGAGGTTTTTTGTGGGTTCACTTTTCTTTCCATTTATATGCCTTTTTCTTCTTGCCACTTGCATCTGTGGAGATGCAAAATAAGGAAGACCTTTGATGGTAAAATATATTTTTAATTTTGCCTGGATAAGGTTGTGAATTATTCACAGTGACTTGTTTCTTCTCCTGATTTTACAGCACAACGATTTTAAATATGCAGAGGCTTGTAACTAGAACTAGCGTTGGGAGGAGTGCTAAATGCTCCAACAGCCCAGAGCACAGTGAGGAATGGTGGGGGGAGAAACGAAGGATTTATCTCGGCGGTGGCAGTCCCAGAGAAAATGTAGATGAAGCTGAGCATGCATTATGCAAGGAGGGCACACTAATCACAGTCTGTGGGCTAAACAAGACCACGGGGATATAAAAGCAGACATGTCCTGGCACCCTTGGTCTCCCAAGACCTCAGGTCTCCTCAGAAAAGTTACAAGAATTCTGCTTTGGATTACAGTGGTTTGTAAACTTAGCCTGATGTCTTATTGAGTTGCAAACAAGTGACAAACACATAGGAAATTGTTTTGCTTTCAAATGCCAGCTGTTGCATGGACCCCAGGAGGCTGGGTGATGGATCAGGCCAGCCCCCCTGAATACAGCAACTATTTTCACACCTGGCCATGAGGAACAGCTCTGATGCCTCTCAGCCTACAGAGCAGCTGGGTTCCCCTGGAGCTCAATAAAAAACCAGCTCTGCTCCTTTTTAATTCTGACAAAGGGATTGGTGAAGGGTCATTTTGAGGGCATCCATGCTCCAGGATGGAGCGCACAGAGCTGAGAGCCAATTTACAAGGAAAGCCCTGAAGGAAAGACAACTTTGAACATAGCATCCTCTTAATAAATGAGAAATTAAGACTTAATAATGCAGCAGAAGTCTATTAACCTCTCTTGATCTAAGGGTTGCTTTCTCATGTGCAATCTCCATGGGGATGGTGTGCATTTCCAGGTCTGCACACATGTACACAGACCAAGTTTCCAGCAACATTATTTCTGCTCAACACCCTTCACTCTGAGGGACAGTATTTGTTCCTCAGAAGAAGCATCAAACATCTTGGGCTTTACTTTCCTCTCTTCTTCCTTTTCCTCCTGGTGGAGGGGTCCAAACACCTCAGGGAGGAAAAATGAGAGCTTTTGTGGGGAAATAACTGACCCCCACTGCCCAACAAGCCAAGCATCTCCTGTCTGATGTCTAGGAGCTGTCTCAGCTGCTCATTGCCTGCTTTGTGTTGTCTGGGGACTGAAAGCTAATGGTGGATCTTCTGGTGATCTGAAACCAGTGTTATGGCCCGATGCAATTCAGCCCAAGCTTCCTGGTTGCTCTCTTTGTTGTCCAAGGGATCTTCAACCTCAGAATTCCTCTACTAAAATGAACTGTTCTGGATTGAAAAGGTCCAGATTTCTGTGCCTTGGCTATTGAAAGAAGGCATGTTATTTTTCCAAAAAGCTGTTTTTTCCAGTAACTGCCGAAATTGAAGAGGGTTGATACTGGGATCCCACAGGTTCCTCTGAGAATCGCCGCTAAGGGGAGAATTGCCCCAGGTCTTTCCTCTCCTTTCACAGCCTTGCGAAATGGAGGCAAAGTATCATTTATGTCTGCTGTGTCTCCATGCAGATAAATACTTCTGTTACCTGAGAGATAAAAAACTTTTGGCTCAAAATACGCTTTCACACCAATCCAGCCTATATTCCCCGAGGCCTCTTGGCTAACTCCCGTGCAGATATCTTTTTGGTGGCAAATGAGTTACCACATGAAAATTCACTAAGTCTGACCTTCCTTCAAATCCCCCTGTAAAACTCATCTCAAAGATGAAACCTGAAAATGCATTGACAGCGACCAGACATCTGGTGTGTGATGACCACTGTTTCTCACGCTAATCACAGCAGTCTTCTACTCTTGTGCTTTGCTGGCTGTTTGTTGTATACACCTGGTGTGTCTCATCAGATATGTGGGTTTTAAATCCTCTGGGACAGGAAGCATCTTTCTGCTGTTTGTGTGGATAGTGCCTGATGTGACAGAGCCTTGATCCCTGCCAAGGTCTCCTCACACACTGCTCAGTGCATAATAATGCTAACGGTGATAAAGGAAATCAAAGCTGGTCATTTTCCAGAGAAAGTGTTTTTGTGAGAAGTAACAACAATGAAACTGTTACTACTACAGCTTTGATCATGGTCAAAGAATAATATGTTATTTTTAAGAAAATATTAAAAGGAGAAAGTTTTACATGCCAGACTTCTGTACTTGGCTTCTGTGAAGCCAATTAAAATATTTCAACTGATCAATTCTTTTGACAAAAAGTATATTCTTTCCACCAAAAATCTCCATTTTTCATCTCAAAGCCAAAGGCTCAATCCTTAACATATCAATCACTTGAAAAACTAGAATCCAATAAAAATATTTTGATTTTCAGCCAGAATATTTTTGGTTTGTTTTCAGGCATTTGGCTTCCAGATGAAAGCTGGAAAACTTCCAGGGAAAGCAAGGGGGAGGGCTTACTGGTTTTTGGTTTTCTTTGCATGTATGCAGTAAAATGAATTATTTGGACATATCAAACTGTTTCAGCTAATACAAATCTTTAAGAAAAGTAAGTGCTTGTTCTCTTAAAGTACGCAAAACCACTGAAGAGCAAAATATTTCTTCGCCTAAAAAGTAGTGGTGCATTTTTTTTTGACCATGCTATCGTTGCCAGAGGCAATGTATTCATTAGCGGTTCATCTATCAAATCAGAACAAGTACCATTCTTCTCATTAAGAGAGCTATGTAGAAATGGCACATTCCTACCCTAGGTATCTGTTGTCTTCATTTATTACAATCAGAACTCCAGCTATGAAGAATGCAGGATAGTATTCTACCTTTTTACTCCTTCTATAATGCCAGCCTTATGTGAAGAATTAACTGGACTTTAATATGGCTCATACAGCACAAATTGAACTTCTGGGTAAATATTACTTCTCAGCTTCATGTCCTTCTTGTGTATCTTTTGTTAGATTCAGGTTTCTGCTAATGTTTCGGACATCTGGTGCTGTTGGGTCTTAACTGCTTCACTCCCAGATTCTCTGTGATTACTGGCTCAAAATCACCTCTTGTCCCTTATCTTGCACAATATTTTTTGCCCTCCACTTAAATTCACTGAATGAGACTGCAGGAGAGGAAAAAAAAAAAAGCAGGAAGGTTGGTTGGTTTAACTTCACTTTCTCATTTACTCTCTCCTCTGATTGCGTTCCTCCACTCAGCCCCCTGCCCTTACCCTTTTGCATGGTCACTGGAAGTTGAAGGGGTACAACTAGCACTTGTTTGCCCTCTGTACCCACCTATGTATCTGTATCCTATTTGCAACTTAATCATCATTTGTTCCTGATAGAAATCGGGTCAGAGGGAGTTGCATAAAAGTGGCATCTTCTCTGGTCAGGTGGGCACCGTTCAGAGCCACTGCCCACAGAGAAAAGCATTCTTCAGTGGGACAAATGGTCTGAATCCTTTCCAAAAGTTGGGGTAAAGATATGCTGGCTAATAAATATCCAAAATGTTGTCTACTCAATTCAGTGGAGCTGATCTACAAGTGTGGTGGACCTGGCCTTTCTGGCTGAATAGAGAAGAAGGCTCATATATACTACACTGAGGTTCTGGTACTGATGAGGAAGGGTGGGTTCATTTGAGAGTGCTTTAGGTGCTGGACTTTTCTTTCTTTAGGTGCAACATGTGCCATCATGTGTTCCTGTTAAGAGGACCCTACATGACAGCCTCCTGGGCCTTACTGAAATCTCCTTTTCTTTCTGCTGCAGGAGAGGAGGCCTTGACCATGTACATGGACAAAAGCCGCCTCGACAGAAAGTCAGGAAATGCTACCCAGAGTGTGGAAGCATTGCACCAGCTTGCTTCCTCCTACTTTGTAGACCGTGATGGCACCATGAGGAGACTCCATGAGATCCAGATCTCTACGGGAGCAATCAAGGTACTGTATCTTGCCTGGGGTATGTGTCCATACCAATACTGTAGGAATTTGGGGCAGGATTTTCCCAGTCGAGAGTGATGTCTTTTTTGATCCCAAGTTGTTTTGTTCCTGCACTGATTTCCCAGGGTAAATTGTTCTCTTACAGACCTTACTGAAGAATTGATTTCCCCAAGGCCATAATATCTGGGAAGAGGTGGGCATTCAAGGTGATGGTTACATAGGATAGGAGACTTCCACTGTGTGTGGCAGTGACCTCTGGAAGGGAGAGAGGGAACAGGTAATCCAGACCAGTGATGGAGGTTGGAAGGGAAAGGCAGGTCTGTGAAATGGGCCACCCCGTGAAAGCCAGAAGTACTTTCCTCTTGTGGGTATGAGACTGCTAAACATCTCTCAGATGAATTTACTACAAGAAAAGGTGAAAAACTCAGCATGGCATTACTGAGGCATCTGGAATGAAATGGACTGAGAGACAGCTTGGGGGTTGCAGCAGGAAGGAAAGGGAGCTGCTCAGAGCATACAAAATAGGGAAAATGGCTCTGCAGACAAAGGCTGCCTTCTCTGAAAGCAATCATCCTATACTGGGGAGGGATTTTATTGTTGCAGAGTTCACTCCAGGGAAGGCAATGTGGATGGAGTCGTCATTGTTAGCCATTTCTGAAAGGTTTCAGCTCTTGTTATTGTTCTGTGGTGTCTCATGGCTGAGTCTGTTCCCTTCTGGATGGGAAATCGAATTGAGATATTGAAACAGTGACAGCAGATAATCACCCTTTGTGAATTCAGGAAGGGCAGCTCTCCTCCATGTCTGGAAACCAACAGCAACAACCACAGCAACAGCACTGCAGGTCATCTGTGCCTCCATCTATCCTCAGCGCAAGGATGGTATGCACATATGTTGTGGGAGCACTAGCCACCACTGTGGGCTGGCAATCCATCTCTGTATCTTACTTTCCAATGAGAGAAGCCAGGGATTAATTCCTCTGCTGGCTTCTGATGTTCTCTGATGGAGATCCTCTTTGAGAAACATCAATGTGCAGGACCTCATTGCCAAGCCCAGAATAACATTCAGTACCATAAAGAAAGCAGATACAATTCACTCTATTTTTTCAGCTTGTGAGTGTGCCAAACATTAGCCATGTCTGTCCAGTGTGGGGCATTTTTTTCCCAACTAGGGAACCTGCCTGGGGAAGATGCGATGCTGCAGTCAAAGGGAACACTGTCTCTTTTCTACATTCTCCATAGGTAACAGAAACTCGGACTGGCCCCCTGGGCTGTAACAGCTACGACAATCTGGACTCTGTGAGTTCTGTCCTTCTGCAAAGCACTGAGAGCAAACTCCACCTGCAAGGTAGGGCACAGGAATGAGGGAGATGGTAATAAAGGGCTTGGAGTGGAGGGATGAAATGAGAAAGGGGTGGCTTTTTTTCTAGCCGTTTCCCTTCCTCTGTTTGCTGTGATTGCTGCCTTCGCTGTAAGTTCCCTGAAGCAGGACCAGTGGCTTCATGTGATACTCAGGACAGCAGAGCCAGGGATTGACAGGGACTGAGCTAAAGGTGCAAGGAACAGCAGACTGGACCCCAGTGAAGCATCTGGGTTCTCCCTGCCATTGAATTTTCATGGACTTCTGTGTATTATATATACACATGTATAAATAGATGTGACCTTTTGCGTTAATATTGAAGGGACATTCTGTCCACGTCTCTGTCCCTCCCAAATTGCTGATTTGTGTAAGAGGTTTGCAGATCAGCTTTGGGGACTCTCTAATGACCGTAATCTTTGGGAAAAGTCACAAAGGTTTTGTTTGGATGCTAGAAGCCATGACTTCAGTCCCAGTTGGGAAGCTAGTCCAGAAGTCAACAGATAGAGGTCATGACTGAATTAATAAATAAATACATGCTGGTTAGCAAGAAGTCAACTTCAGTAGAAGGAGGAAATTCACTGGGCGTGTAATTTACTAAGGTTATTCCCAAGTTTTTGACAAAATAAGGAAATGTGGGATTTAGTTGCTCATTTGCCCAGATGGTTTTATTTCTGGAATGCTTGTACTTGCACAAATTTTAATTTTTCAGATGAATGAGCTACATTACATCTTCTGCTTTGAGTATAATTTGGCAAGTGCTGTTTTAATCTTGGTTTCACAGAAACTGGGTTTCATTTACTGAGTTATGTTGTGGATATATTATTATTGTTGTTATTATTTGCCTTTAAAAATAATAGGTAGGTTGTTTTCACTGTTCCGGTGATTATCCAAATCACTGAGTTCTGGTTCTTACCTAATTAACAATAAACAATTTGAGGCTTTTTATATACTGTGATGATGGCTGCTGGTAAAGAAAACTCAAGGATGACACATCAGATAACTAGGTAAACAGCTAAAGAAGCAGACAGCTCGTTTTATAGGCAGACAAACTGGTAAGCAGGAGAATCAATAGATCTCTGGCTATCTAATCCTGTAAGAGAACAGAAAAAGCAAGGTGCCTGGGAGGGGGAAGAAGGTGGAGGAAGAGGGAAAATTTAGGAGAGATGGGGATATAAGATGGATGAGGCTGTGATTTCGAATGGAAGCAGACAGAGGACCTCAGGGCCAACCACACGTGGGTTTCATGGAGCTTCATGACATAGCCCAGACCCAAGCCAAGGGAGACAGTGAGGGAAGGGAAGAAGACAGGAGCTCTTCCTAATAGAACAAAGTGATCTTTATAGCTACACCTGAGTGTTTTCTGCCTAATCTGGAGTGCAGTTCCTGGGATAATTACCCAGGATCCTTCCTCTGGTCTGAGAGGCCTCATTAGGAATTAGTCACAGGGCTGCAGATAATGGATCGTGACCGAGTCTCCTCTGATCTGATTAGCAGCCGAGCATAAGTTGCTGACAGAAATCCATGTTACTACCTTTGTGTCACTCTGGCTCCGAGGCCAGCTCAATAAAAGAGCAGCATCTTCGTGACAGGGAGAATTTCTGTTTCTGAACTTGCTTGCCACCGCCCAGCCCCGAGAGTCATGGTTTCGGAGACATGCCCTTTAGAAGATGCAATGGCCAGACCCAGAGCTCAGCTACCTTCATGCCTGCATGTAGGGTTCAGGAAGGTCAGCCAGCCTGGAGATTTAGGGGAGGATGTGGATGCGTGCACAGCGCAGGGTGTCTGGTTCTGCACCTGTGGTCACATGGACAGTAAAGCATCACTAATTTATAGAACAGTATCCCTGTGGACCCAGCATGCATGTACATCTGTGTCAGGTGCCTGCACTGGGGTATATATGCAGGTTCTTTTGTCACAGTAGCTCAGGAGGTTTCCCTTTTTCCTAGCACTGCCTGGGGGCAGGTTCCCTGTCCTGCGATGTGGAGGGCTGTGCAGTGATTCAGCCTCCCATCACGGGGCTGGGGGGGTCCGCTTGTGGAGCAGGATCTCACAGGTGACTGCACTTATGGGCACTTCATATCCTCCTGTCCCTGCCACCAGCATGACACTGTCCCTTCGCCTGACCCTGCCTCCGGCGTGGCAGATGCATGAGCTGCCTGGAGAAGGAGTGAACCCCAGAGCATGGGAGGGGAAGACGCTAACAGCTCTGTGGTGGTCTGGTGGGAAACAGAAATTTGTGTTCCCTGGAAAAGTGTCCCAGACCAAAATTTGAAATTTTGAGTGAAAAAAAGTGCAAGATTTTGAAAATTTTGGGGAAATAAAAATTCCAGAGACATATCCTCACAGCATGGCAGTCGATATCAGTATTGCAGCATGGCACTATTTCAAGAAGGTAAAATCCTTCTGTGCTATTCTATACATTGCAACATTAAACAGGAAAAATTGCATATTAGGTAGCTTGTTACATCAAATATGGTAATAGAGTATTAAAATTTACATTACAATTAATATTAAAGTCTTTGCCGAGATGGGCAGAGCAGTAATGACAGCACAAAACGTTTCAGCTTTTCAGTGAAACAAAATGAGGAAGTATGAAAAATACATTTAGACCTTTCCCTGTCAAAAGTGCTTTTGGAGTCAACATGCTCTCACAAAATGCTTCAATGAAACTGCATTTTCAACAGAGAACTCTTCTGTGGAAAACGTTTCAAATAGCTCTAATTTAGAGCTGGGGAAATTTACCTCTTTTAATGCAGGAAGCCTTTTATATACAGTCCAAAGCCAAACATGTCTCTCTAATAGTTTTTCTAGATGAATTAAGGACATGTTCCCTTGTCAGATGCCTCATATTCTGCCTGTAGTTATTTAAGAGAAACATATACCAAATCTGTGCTGCTCTTAATTTTTAAAGAACAACTTCATGCTTTACAGAGTGGCAGAATTCCTCCTTCTGATCAATAAATTACCTTTAAAACGAAGATATTCTCCCTAACACTCATCACCAGCAAACTTACCTTCTGCATGTATTACCAGTTGCCGAGGCTGCTGTGGAGAATGAGCCTGTTCCTTGTACACCCTGACTTGGATTGAGGTGTTCGTTCCATGAAAATGGTCCAGTATCTCAGTCTTTAAGACCAGATTGCCCCCCTGCCTCGCTGTTGACATGAAGTTGCTTTGTCAGTAGACAACACTGAAAGATTTAAATTTTGTTTTTAATGTTCGCGATATCCAAAGAAAATTCTTACGGAACAAAGTAGCATCTTAGGATGTTTTATTAAGGTCGTGGCTGGAAGCAGGGCTTTCCCAGCTAGCATGGCTGGCTGCAAGCTGTTTTGTGGGGCCGGTGTGCATTTACCATCCTTGGGACTACAGATTTCCTGCTTTAAAGGTGGCAACTGAAGCACTCATTCTCCACCAGTTTGGCCTTCTTGCAATCTCATGTTTTTAAAGATTACCTTAAAAATGATTAATCACACCTGTGCTTTACTGACAGCTGTAATCAACTCATTTTCAGCAATATTTAGTCGCTGGACATGGTACAGAACTACAGGACTGAATGAGATGCTACTGGCCCAGTACAAGTAAAATAGCTTGCTAGGATCTGGTCACAAGGATGCTCAACACAAACCCAAAAATATTGATACGAATCTGCCCTTGTATGGGTATGATGATAAATGTGTGGGTATTTTTTTATATATCTATATTTGTCAAAGTACAAATGTGAAAGCAGGAATGGCTGTATTTCTGTAACCCTAACACTGATTTCTTCCAGAAGGAAATTCCTGGCTGGAAGATCTGAGTCTCACGTAATCCCTACAGCATGTTTGCAATTTTAAAGCTAGGGCTTTGCGTTTGGTCTATGCACATTTGTGGTAAGAGGAGTAGCTGGATCTGTGTATAGTTGTATTTCTGTTCTAAGCGCATATTTGAATATGTGCTGCTTGTTAAATGCTACAGTTAGCTGCATGGATTCCAGCAAAACTGCTTACCTGATTAAAGTTAAGTGTTTATATAAGTGTTTTGTTGAATTTGGAGCTAAGTGTACAAGGGTTCTGATTACCTCTTAAACATGAGATTATTTCTTACAAGAGAAGATTATCCTGGAAATATTTTTTAAATCACAAGTTTTATGGACAAAAAGCAAGTATTCACATGAGGCACTCTGCAGTGTAGGCTGGGACCATGTTATGTTTTGGACATTACAGGGTATGCGTGTTTCTGTGTGTACTGAGATACACAGTGGATGTCCCTTGCAATGTGAAGTGCTTTCCCTGAAACTTTAGTTGCTTTTTAACCCCTCTCCCCTCCAGAAAAAAAATCTCCAAAGCCAGTGTAATTTGTAGCTGAGACCAGACAGCATGTCAGTGCTGCTATCCAAGCGAAAATTCAAAGAGAAAATATGGTGAGTTGAAGAGCCTGTGGGCATTTGGGCCTCATATTCAAAGGCTAGAGGAGCAACCGGAGCAGGTTGCTCCTTCATGAAGCAAAGGGTGGAAAGATTTGTTTATGGGACTTGGGCCATGAATAAACAGGGTCAATGCCCATCAGAAAGCCCAGCCTTCCCCTCCTGTGAGCTTGCCAGCTCAGTGAGTACAGCAACCTTCAGGCTCTCCAAGCCCCTTTCACAGAGCTCAGTTCTCCAGTAGTGCTGAACTTTCTTTCCATCCTGGAGAAAAGTCTTGGAGCCTGGCAGGTGGGACCATCCCTAATGTCAGTGTGAAAGTTTGAAAAGGGACCTTTCCTCTGTGGTGGTTGCTTCAGATAAGTGCCTAAGAGAGGCTGAGCTTCAGTCCTTCCTGAAGACAACAGGAAGAAAGCTGGGCCTCTTATCAAAAAACACCTCAAGAAAGACCCCAGGGACCTCAAAATGCTGATCTTCATTAGACTAGTTGTCAGGTGTTTGCAGGGATGCTGTAGGCTGTGGTCAGTTCCTTGTATTCCCTCCCTTCCCTGCAACAGCACTGCCGAAAAGGCAGCAGGATCTACGCAGACACAGTGTCTCCAAATGCTGGGCTTGAAATCCTTCCTCCTGCAAGCATCACAAATGTCCTCTCCAGCTGCATGTTGCTCTGTGATCATCCTGCCTGGCGGCTGCCACTGCTCCATGCTCAGCTGCGAGTTAGTTTGGACACTGGGGCAGCTCACTGCCACTGGGCATGGTGCTCTCGGAGACCATGCCCTGGCAATAGTGGGAGGGGAGAGGAAACAGAGGTCACTGTGCCTTCAACACTCTCCTGTTCCCCTCAGACTTGGTCTTCCAGAGGGGCCTTGTCAAAGCTGAGGTGTCTCTGTGGGACCAAAGGCGAAAGGGTAATGGGGTTCCCTGGGGCATCATCTGCTGATTTTCTCTTGCCTGAGGTGAACATGACCCATCACAGAGATGAGCCTGAACTCCTGAAAGGAGTCACAGCCCTTCCTGCCCTTCCTGCACACTCTCATCCTCTGAATTATTGTCTTATTTTCATTCCACTCCGATGAGCTGTTAGCCACAGATACAGTAATTCAGTGCAATAGAAACACAAGCAGATGGGTAATTGACCCGCATGCCTTCATTACGCTGGAGTTCAGTGCTCCTGTTCAAGCCATAAACTCCTATATCTGCCACACCAAAGTCCCTGGGCCTTTTACAGGGAAGGTGAGTGGGCCAGGCTTCCCGTGAAAGGCTCGCTCAGAGTTATTGTCATCTCTGGCTCATGCATAGCAGATACTGACTGAGTCTGACAAGCAGGCCTTGCCAGGTAGAAGCAAACAGCTGTGAATCCTCAGGGGCAGCTGTAAGGAGCCTGGAGATGGGGGCTGGAGAAGGATGGGATGGAAAAACATGTACACTGTACACAGGACACACTGTTATGTCCTCTGGGACCTGAGCAAGCGTACACCTACGCTAATGCCTGCACAGACGGATGGATACTCAAACACTTGCTATGGAGAGAGAGACATGGGGATAGATCTCTCAGCTACTGTAAATCTTCAGAGCACCACTGAAATCATTGGCACAAAATCCATTTGCACTTTTATAGGATTTGGCAAGTGGCCTTCCTAGCAGGGCGCGAGCTGAAAAGACTCAGGTACCCAGCTCCTGTATTTATGCTGTGGGAGCTGGGCACTTAACTCTGCAAGGGTCTTTTATAAATCCCTCCTTGCATTATTTTCCTTTCTTCTGTTTTCCTTTTTTTTTTTAATCTCTTTCAATGTGTCATTTCCTTGCTTCTGTGGTACCAAACCTATTTCGTCTCTTTCAAAACAGGTCGGAACAGCATAATGCTCACCACTTCTGCACGAGTGCTTGGCTGTAAAGTGTTTTTAAAAAAAACAAACCAAAATCACACCTTGGAATAAGGGAGGCTTTTCCTTCAGATGCTTTGTACTGTACTGGGATGAAGGGGATACACTGGGCATTGGGAAGGGGAAGTTACTTGTCACTCTTGTCTCACAAAGCAGATGGGCTCTGCTCTCAACTAACTCACTACTTGTATTGGAGGTGTGCAATTTGTACCCCTTCTTCCTTACTTGTGACAGCTCTGAGAGAAATCTCCCAGCAGCTTTTAATTCCTCAGCGTCACTTTCCCAAGCTGTTAATGAAACAGGTTTTGAAAAGAAGAACGGATACCTGAAATGACTTCGTCTTTTTGTGTGCCTGCCTCTTGTTTCTATGCCAGGTCTCCAGATCATCTTCCCTCAGTATTTACAAGAGAAGTTTGTCCAGTCTGCCTTGAGTTACATCATGTGCAATGGCGAGGGGGAGTACATCTGCCGGAACAGCCAATGTGGCTGCCAGTGTGCAGAGGAGTTCCCACAGTGCAACTGCCCCATCACCGACATCCAGATCATGGAGTACACACTAGCAAACATGGCCAAGACCTGGACAGAAGCCTATAAAGATCTGGAGAATTCAGGTAATTGAGTAAAACATATTTTCTTATTGATTTATTTCAAATGAAACGTGGCAGTTTAAACCAGCTAAAAATCTTTTCTTTGCTCATATAAAGTTCCAGTCTGGATAAAAAGTAGAGATATTGAACCCAAAGCCATGATCTTAGTCTTGAGGGAGTGCCATTTTTTCTCTCTATACGTGTACAGACAAAACCACACACCATGCGTAATTCTGTGTGTAGGGGGATGTTTTCCGTGGAAGAATTTGTTTGATTAAAAGTCTGATTTTTCATACCAAACCAGCTCAGAATCTCTCTTTAATAGTTCTACAGAGAAACTTCCACAATATGAATGATGCAGAAATTGCTTTTCAGATTTGCATGAATGATTTATTCTGCTTTGGTGAAAGGCAATTCACAGCGAGAGCACACAGGCCAGATGACACCTCATTCGAGATGGAGAGGAGAGGGGAAATGAATTCTCTCTGCTACAGTGCCGGTGCCTGCTGGTGTGAACATTTCTCTTCTCCCTCCACTTTCTCCCAATGTGACGCTGCGTGTGGCAGCAGTTTGTTCCATGTTGATGCTGGTAACACCATAGTAGGTGTGCTGTAATACTTACGTGACGCACTCTCAAGGGCTTGAGATAGGAAAGAGCAGCGTAGCATCAGTGCAATTACATCCTTTCCTTTAGCAAGTGGTCTGCCTATGCTGAAGCCACATGGGCACTATGCAGAACTTAACTGAGAACTTACTATCCCTGTGCTGACTCTCATCTCTTAGCGTTAGCCAGTTACTTTCCAACACATTTTCTTTAATGATTATTGTTGTAACTGTCCAGGTCTCCATGTTAGGAAAGAAAACTGTGAGGAAGGGCCTATCTAGCTCCATTCAAGGCATTGAAGAATTCTTCTTGAGAAGTCTTCCCAGCAGCAATTTTTTTCTTCATGTTGAAGGTGACCTTAATCCCTTTAATGGTTGAAATGAAAGCAGCCTATGATTTTTCCTCAACAGGCTGTTAAAGGACTGCCTCACACTTCAACATGTGGACCCTGCTGGTGTGTCTACTGTTGCACAGATTCTTATGTCCAACTCGCGCTGTCAACTTGGTGCTCAGCTGAGCAAAATCAGAGTAGTAGTTAATGGCCCAAGGCTGATGACCATCTTGACTAGAGCCCCCCACATACTATGAGGAGCCACGAGGCTGGGACAGTTCCAGAACTAGGTCACTACCTGAGGAGGTCAGTGCTTTTCTGGGAGTTTCCATAGATTCATGGATGGCATGGTACACCAGGGCAAACAAGGAATGCAGATTTCAGAAGCTTCTGCTAGCTCAGTACCACACACATTCGGATTACTGGCAGTGCCTGTCAGCACAACTCTGACACTAGTTACGTGTTACAAGTTGCCAGTTCTGGTGCAGTATCTTCACACGGGCTGCTCAAGGGCCACGTGTTGGCCACCACTCATAAGACCACTTTACCTTCCCAGGGGATCTAACCCAGATGCTTAGAAGGTGAAAGCCCTATGGAGAGAGAATTACGGTCCCACAGTGACTGTTTTACTGTTACATTCTGTACTTGTTGCGCTCGATCTCAGCCAAGACTGTGGTAGATAATTATATTCAGTCTCTCTCCCCTTGAGATTTCAACAGGGGAAGGTGTTTTTCATTTGCCATGTTGAAGTGACACGTTGCATTGCCGTTCTCTGCTGTGCTGTAGCCGTATTCCACCTAGGGCTGGAGGCTTTTCAGGGCTAGATGGAGTGATTATGTTTAAAGCTGCTGCATCTCATTCAGCATTTTGTTGCATCATGTGTGAATTTATCTTTTGAGATGAAAGTTGCTGTCACTAAAGAGTGTAGTATTAGTATTTTGCTTCCTTGTTTTAATAAATATTCCCAATAACTAGAGGAATTTCTTCATAATGAACAGCAGAAATCTGTAATGACATCTGAAGGCTTTTCCAATAAAGTGGGCTGAAAGGTGCACGAGTGCTCTGAAAGCAAATACTGTTTGCACAGGAAGCTGCAGATAGCCTAAAAGATCTATATTCTGTTTCTGATCTGTGTTGGATTCCTATGTCAATTTGAAAAAATCATGCGGGGCAAGTCAAGAGTTGGTGCGATTTGGGATAGCATCTTCAAAGTCAAGGAGGCTGCAGTGGACAGACGCTGTTTTAAATCAGCTCAGGAGCTCTCTCTCAGTCCTGTGCTTCGCTGCTCATGTGTAAGCTGAGTAAAATAACACTGCCTTATTCTTGGCATTTTAGTAGGACTTGCCAAAAAATTCTGCATCAGAGCTGTGATTCTGGATTTTAAAACAGCCTTTTGATTAAGTCATGGAGGTTTTCTTCAGTATTATTGCTTTCTGATGAAAATGTG
>Ga0065711_1000639_pt1 | contig 59088 bp, 31 predicted proteins | sample Hoacrofraction12_FD_59098 | JGI IMG/M metagenome (GOLD analysis project Ga0065711, IMG submission 59098) | Hoatzin crop microbial communities from Cojedes, Venezuela - Epithelial fraction 12 v2 (version 2) | ecosystem: Host-associated > Birds > Digestive system > Esophagus > Crop | place... | reverse complement strand
AGAAATGGGAGTGAAGCTGAGCCTGGGAAGAAGGGAGGGGTGGGGGGAAGGTGTTTTTAAGATGTGGTTTTGTTTCTCATTATCCTACTCTGATTTGATTGGTGATGAATTAAAGTTCCTTTTCTCCCCAAGTTCAGTCTGTTTAGTTATGTCTCCCTGTCCTTATCTCGACCCTCGAGCTTTTCATCCCATTTCCTCTCCCTTGTCCAGTTCAGGAGTGGGAGTGATAGAGCAGTTTTAGTGGGCACCTGGCATTTATCCAAGCCAAACCAAAACATTTATTCTATGAATATCATTGATTTGTGCTTCTTAAGTACAAACTGGTATTGATTCTTAAGTCTGGAAAAAATGGTAAATATCCTGAGGCAGCTTTTCATTAATCCCATGCTTCATTTTACTGAGTGGTAAAATGGAACATAATTATGGAATAACTTACTTTAAGGACAAATCTGTACTGAATTATTTGGAGTTTGGTAAGTTGAATAGAAGGAAGAAAAAAAAATAGAGACATTTGGATTAAATAGGAACAGTAATTCAGGTGTTTTCCTGAAGTGACAGGAATACCTGTTAAGTTACCTCAGGAGACATGCTATAGGCTGATTTGAAGGAAAGTATGTATGGTATAGGAAAACTATATATGTATGAAGCTACATAGCTAGGAAAGAAATTAATAAAAATGATTTCATATAATTTCTTTTATAGTTTCATGCTAGTTGGTAGAACTGGGAGAGGTGGACTAAATAAAGACCTCAGCTTTCAGAATAATGACATTTTAAATTATCACTCAGGTGATAAGTAATTTGAGAAAAATATTGAGTTTTCTGTAGCCATTTTTTTTGTATGTCTATATTTTACACACTCACAATAAAGTGCGTGTGTGTGTATCAAAAAATGAACCCAGAAAATACTGCATTACTTCAGAGTGCACACAGATAAATTGTATTAGTCTGCCTCTATCAAAATATAATCAAATGCTGCTATCAAGGTATCTCACATCATTTTCCTATGGAATACATAAAATGTGTTTAGTATACAGAGACAAATGATTGCATTTTACTGTAGATCAACCAGAATATTCTGTATATGCAAATGATGTAGAATCATTTATTAGAATTGCAGAAAGCCCATTTGTTGTTCAGACTGTAGACAATCTTTGCATATCTCTGAGGAATGTAGCTACTCAAATCTTTTTTTACATGACAGCTATGTCAGTTCATTCTTTGATTTTTGTAGCTACAACCCAGAGAACACGAAAGAGGAAGAGAACAGTATTACTGACAGAAAGAAAAAGATAAGCTTATGTATGAAGGAAAGCTCAGGCATACGTTTCAACAAGATTTAAAATGCAGCAGTTAATTGGAGTTCCTTAATCTATTTTTGTCTCTCTGTTTGAGGAGCAGCTTACTCTTCAGACTGAAGAAATTAGTCTGCAAGGATTTACAGCAGAAATTGACTTTTTAAGACTGAGTCAACACAGTTGTTATTCATTTTTTGAAGGAATACCTTACTATAATTTGGTTAAGAATTCACACCTGATTATGGTACTTCATACCTCATTTAGTGTTTCTGACTCCTATCAGTCTGTTTGGCATTGCAGATTGAGCATTGTTTAGCTTATGGTAGGATCTTAGACTGGTTCAGTCTCAGCTGAGACCAGTTCTCTCAAAGGTGCATACAAAGTTATTTGTAGGAATGTTCTTTTTTTGTGGGTTAAAAACAAACAAACCCTCAGTGACAAATAGGAGGTGAAAAGAGGGGAGGACCATACTTTTCTGTGATATTGGCTATGTGCTAGGAGAGACAGGACAATTCAAGTTCTGTCTTGAGGAAGGCTGTGTTTTGGGGGTAGTGAACACAAAAATGTCTAATCATCCCTCTGCATCTCTTTGTATGTAGTTTTGTGTGTCAACGGCAGCTGAGATAGAAGGAGGATGAGGTCATGAAGCATCAAGACCTTAATCTGACATCTGTAACAGGCATTCGTATTCCAGGTGTGAGTACATAAGGTCAGAAATTGTTCCTTCATTATGTAAAGTAGTGGTGTATCCTCTTTATTCAATATCCTCAGAACTTTTGAAGATGCTGCCCTGCTGAATAGTCATGAGCAGATCGAAAGCCTATGGGTAAGAATCAGAGACAGAGGCAATGCAAGAAACCTGTTCATGGGTGTCTACTACAGGCCGCCTAATCAAGGGGAACCTACTGATGAAGCCTTCTTCCTCCAGCTCCAGGAGGCTTCGCACTCACAGTCTGTTGTCCTGCTGGGGGACTTCAACCACCCCAACATCTGCTGGAAAAGTAGCATAGCGAGCTGTAGGCAATCCAGGAGATTCCTAGAATGCGTTGAGGATATCTTTTTAAGCCAGGTAATTGACAGCCCTACCTGAGGGTATGCAATGCTGGACCTGATGCTCATCAATGCAAGTGAGCTCATCAGTGACATCAAGACTGGAGGCAATATCTGGGCTGCAGTGATCATGTATTGGTAGAGTTCACAGTCCTGAGGGATATGGGAAAGGCGAGGAGTATAGTCAGGACCTTAAATTTTACAAAAGCCAACTTCCAGCTCTTCAAGGATTTAGTAGGAGCCCATGGTAAACGGTCCTTTGGGACAAGGGGAGCGGTACAGAGCTGGCAGATCTTTAAGGACGCTTTCCAGAGAGCGCAGAAGTTCTCAGTCCCCAGGTGTAAGAAATGAGGCAAGGAAGGGAAGAGACCTACATGGCTGGGTTGAGACCTGCTGATCAAACTGAAGGGCAAGAGGGAAATGCACAGGCAGTGGAAGCAGCAACAGGTATCTTGGGAAGAGCATAGAGATGCTGCCCGGTTGTGTAGGAATGAAGTCAGGAGGGCCAAGGCACAGCTGCAGCTGAACTGGGCAAGGAATGCTAAGAATAACAAGAGCTTCTACAGGTATGTCAGCCAGAGAAGGAAGGTTAAATAAAGCGTGCCCCCCTGATGAACAAGAATGACAACCTCGTATCAACAGATAAAGAGAAGGCCAAGGTACTCAACATCTTTTTTTCCTCAGTCTTCACTGGCAACCTCTCTCCTTGGTCCTCCCCAGTTGGTGGACTGCAAGATGGGGACCAGAGGGGCAAAACCCTTCCCACTGTAACAGAAGATCAAGTTCATGACCACCTGAGGAACCTGAACGTGCATAAGTCTATTGGACCTGATGAGATGCATCCCAGAGTCCTGAGGGAACTGGCTGATGTCGTTGCCACAGCAGCCACAGGCCACGCATAGTTTCTCACTAACCTTATCCATTTGGCCTCCCTCACAGTCCTTCTACACCACTAGTAATTGTGCCAGATCAACCAGAAATAAGGCAAGAGGCAAGACCATTACAAATATTTTAAATACAGATTGTTACTTACATGAACATGCACTTAAATCCTCATAGAGAAGTCCTGAGGGAATTGTCTGATGTCATTGCCAAGCCACTCCCCATGATATGAGATTGTGTGCCTCAGGGGTTGGTACTGGGGCCGATGACATTTAACATCTTTGTCGGCGATATGGACAGTGGGACTGAATGCACCTTCAGCAGGTTTGTCAACGACATCAAACTGTGTGGTGTGGTTGACATGCTGGAGGGAAGGGATGCCATTCAAAGGGACGTTGACAGGCTGGAGAGGTGGGCCTGCATGAACCGCATGAAGTTCAACAAGACCAAGTGCAAGGTCCTTCGCATGGGTCGGGGCAATCCCAGACACAGGTAAAGGCTGGGCGGAGAATGGCTCGAGAGCAGCCCTGAGAAGAAGGACTTGGGGGTACTGGTGAATAAAAAGTTAGACGTGATCCACCAATGTACGCTCACAGCCCAAAAGGCCAACCGTGTCCTGGGCTGCATCAAGAGAAGTGTGGCCAGCAGGTCGAGGGAGGTCACTCTGCCCCTCTGCTCTGCTCTGGTGAGACCCCACCTGGAGCCCTGCATCCAGGTCTGGAGTCCCCAGCACAAGGAGAACATGGAGCTATTGGAGCGGTCCAGAGAAGGGCCACAAAGACAATCCGAGGGCTGGAGAACCTCTCCTATGAGGACAGGCTGAGAAAGTTGGGGCTCTTCAGCCTGGAAAAGAGAAGGCTGCAGGGGACCTTATAGCAGCCTTTCAGTACTTAAAGGGGGCTTATAAGACAGATGGGGACAGGCTTTTTAGCAGGACCTGCTGTGACAGGACAAGGGGTAATGTTTATAAACCAAAATAGGGTACATTTAGACTGGATATAAGGAAGAAATTTTTTACCATGAGGGTGGTGAAACACTGGAACAGATTGCCCAGAGAAGCAGTGGAGGCCCCATCCCTGGAAAACGTTGAAGGTCGGGTTGGGTGGGGCTCTGAGCAACCTGATCTAGTGGTAGATGTCCCTGCTCACTGCAGGGGGGTGGGGCTAGATGACCTCTAAAGGTGCCTTCCAACCCAAAGCATTCTATGATTTCATCTTACTTCAGACATGGAAAACAGGGCCGCACCTGTTGTTTCTCAAATGCAACTGGTTAGAGCATGGTCAGTTGAAGTGTCATGTCTGCTAGATCTATTCTTGCAGACATGCCTTCATGTCTACTTGAGAAGGTGTTGGAGAGCATTTCCTGGGCTACACAAACCTCTCATCTGATTCTCTGCAGACACTCTTGAGTTGTGAGAGAGTCCAAAATTCATCCATCTGTTAAAAAAATAAAAAAATAAAATATCAAGCCCCAAGAATTCACCTTTAAGCTTTAGACTATAGGATGGCTTAAATTCCATCCAGATGATATTTTCGTTTTAACTATCCATTTACACTCTTCTTCTTCACTCTGAGGGTGACAGAGCACAGGAACAGTTTGCCCAGAGAGGCTGTGGTTTCTCCTTCTCTGAAGATATTCAAAACCCACCTGGATGAGGTCCTGTGCAACCTGCTCTAGGTGACCTTGTTTTGGCAGGGGGGTTTGGACTAGATGATCCACAGAGGTCCCTTCCAACCTCTACCATTCTGTGATTCTGTGATCCTACCAGTAAGCTGACGACGATCCTAATGTTTTTCCAATGGAAGTTCAGTAGAAATTACTTTAAAATAGCCCATCAAAACAAAGAAGCTAAAACCAAAAACCCATGTCATTCTGTAGCAACTTTGCAAAATATGATCAACTGACAGCAAAATTTGTGATATTTACAGGCACTTTTTTTTAAGAAACAGAATTGTTTCCAGCAGGCTAGGAAGGGAGTTGAGAGTGACAATAGGGGAACCCCTGTTTGAACAATTTGTCCTCCTTGTCCATGTGCTTTTCAACTTTTAAAAAAGAGTAGGAAATGCAGTTCCTACAAACAAGTTGTCTCACTTAAAGTGAAAAATAAATTTCACCTGCTCTTTGACTAACAGTCCTGTGAATAAGGTGTGATGAAGAGATGCTCTCTCTCAATTGCATACAGCACTATGGGCATTTCTAGGATGGAATGTCAGCCAAAGTTTCATGATACACAAACTGGAATATTAAATAAACCAGGGAACTTTAGATACGCAAACAAGCTGCTCTGAATCCCTTTTTGGCATCTAGCATCATGTAGACATTGCAATAGAACACTATTTAATATCAAAAGTAGCCAGGGAGTCTGAGAAAAAAACCACACTCTTCAAGGTAAAGGACACAAAGCAAATGGGTATGAACCACCCATGAAAGAAATAAAACTGGAAATTAGAGGAAGATTTTTACACACCATCCATTGAAGTTTTAGGAAGAGGTGCCCAACAGTAGCAGCAAATAAAAAAAAACAAAACATTTTTTTCATAATGAATGTTGGCTCATTAATGAAAGTAATTATATTCTGCCATTGTCTGTAACATTGGTATCAGCTATCTAATCTACCTCATATTCTTTTGTTGCCTGCTGAGTAGGATATTAATATCCAATATGTTAACATAAGCTTCTAGAAGAACATTTTGCAAGTGTGCTGAGCAGCTCTTCCAGGCAGAATGTTTGGAGCATCTTTCTCAAAATCAGAAACTGGGAGCAAAAGTCAGCAAACAGATTTTCAAGCTATCAGCATCCAGTGGCTGGAGAGGTTGATCTAGACTGATTTTACTGACAGCTACTGAGCAGACGCCTCTTGAACTGGAAGTGCAGAAACAAGGCTGCACGATGAGAACCTGCTGATTCTCGGGGATTTTGCATATTCTTCATGGCAAGCGTAACATTGCCCTTTGTTTTAGGCATAAAAACTCATAAAATTGGCTCAATTCAAGCTTGCTGCGTCTGATTTCATTATCAGAACTACACATAATTCAGGCAGGATTTAAGATTGCTGTATTCTGACTTACAGCTAAGATGAGCTGCTTGGTGAAAGTGAAGTAGAAAAAGAAGTTTCAGCTCCATCTTTCACCTTTACAGAATTCTCCTTTTTCTGTTATTTAAGAAATTCATGAATTTTAAACACGAGATAATATATTAAATATGAGAAATCTGTAGTTATAGAGATACCATACAGGTTTGGCTGCCTGTAGAAATGAACAAAATGCCCAAGATTCTGTGATAAATTGGCTACAAGAGAGCTAACATTTTAATGTCTAAAAATAAGACCAATCCCAGGACAACTGAGTACTTTGATGAAATGATCATTGCAGAATACCTTTTTTGAATAGGTGATAGTGAATCAGCACAAAGGAACTGAAGTACTCTGTTATATTCAGAGGTGGGCCACCTTTGCCTTCCCCTCAACCAAATGTTAAACATCTTCCCAATCTTAGTCTATTCAAAAAGAAAACTTTTGACATATTTTTTCCTCATACTCCTTAGGGCCTGTACTGAAAGTCTCTTTACATCTTGAATTGTTGGAAAACTACACTTTGGCATTCAGTCTTTTAACGTATGTTAGACTGTCTTGAGTTATAATTGAGGCAATAAGAATTTATTGACTTTTTTCATTTAGTTCATATCATTTCCTAGAGAAACAGCTTTGCATGGATGTACAGCTCTCACTGTGGTATCTCATATAAATTTGGATACAGCCAAGGGCAAATCAGCAGACTAGACAGACCAATAGTGAACTTTGCTCTAGCAGTTCTCGTGTTCCCCTGAGCCATAATTGCCCATATTATCCAGTAAGTACTACCTTTTGTGTATCTGGAAATGGTTATGAATAATCTTCTCTTGTGTGATATACTGTCTCTATCACCAGCCCATTTAATTTTCATTTTTCTAAGTGTTACAGCAAAATAAACATTAATATCCACAAAAACTTTAGCAGTTTACACCCACATATATCTACTCAGACTTTCTAAACCAAATAATTATGTTGTCATGTTCTTTCTTCCCTTTCATTACACTTCCATGGAATTCATCCTTTATCTCCCAAATGTTGTCTTCCTTTTTTTTTTTTTTTGTTTTGGTCTTGCCTTCTAGCTTTAGAAATAATATTGTTCTTCAAAAAAAATCCCTTTGGAAATAATGTGAAATCTAGTTATACCTCCACAGCTCCTCCCCCATTGGCACCAGTGAATGAAATTGCTGTTTTAATTGGATGTGTAACCATTTTTAGAAGAGTAATATTTAACTAAGGAATTTTGTGTGATTATCAGCTACAGCTCTGTGGGTCATTTTCCCTTGTGAATGAGTTCTTCCCTAACTCTAGTTCACTAAGTTGAAAATAGGTATTCATCTGTTTGTTCTTTTGCTCTCTTCAGAATCTGCGCTTCAAAGAATGAAAAAAATATTTGCGAAGCAGCTCATTTACTTTGCTCTTTATAGCACACATTAATCACTATTTATGAGCATACAGGTGACTACTAGGCATTCATGGAGATATCTGTGAATCTCAAGAGTTCAATGGATTGTAGCATGAATGATTATTCATGTGAAAGTTTGCATTGCAACTGGATTATCTTCCACTGAATATTTATTATTTATCACTGGTAATTCTTCATCCTAAAAATGCCCATCATGGAAAAACCCAAAGAATATCATGTAAGGTATGTCACCAGTTACCACTTCTAACAAAGAAATACCATGTTTAAACACCAGCTGAATTCCAAGGCAATACTTCCTTGACTTCTGTAATCTTTGAAAGTAATAGAACTGGATTGTATCTGCCCTAAATAGGTAGGATTTGGGGTTTTTTGTTTCTTTCTTACGGCGCTGGTTTTTGGTTGGGGTTTTTTTGGGGGGGAGTAGGGTGATGGTGGTGGGTTTCTTTGACTAAATAAATTCCCTAATGCAGGAAACTGAGAGAATAGCAAACCTGTTGATCTGTCTTTATCACATTACTTTATTTAAAGCTTAAAATTTTCCATTGGACAGGATTTAAGTGTGTTTTTCTAGTATTTCTAAAGTTGTCTGGAGGCAGGTGGCATATGGAATCAATAGCCTATGGTCCTGTTTAGAAGAATGATCTACAACATGGTTCTCTGAAATTGCTGGCACTAGGCATGATCGTCAACTATCATCTTCCTACAATACAAAAGTACATTTGCAGAAAATATTGCTTACATTTTAAATCAATATTTATCTGAGGCAAATAATCTAACCAGCTCTGCTTCTTATATTCCATATACCCTGTTCATAGACATACCTTCTAAGATAAACGTGTCGAGCCATAAAAATAGCTAAGCCTTAATGTCACATGGACAACACTGGTAAATTCCCAAAGATAGCAGTTTTATTTTGTAGCATTTTGAACCAGGACAGTTAACAGTTACAGTCCCTGCTGGCAACTTGTCAGTTTGGCATTTTTATTTCAAAGCCACATATGGTTCCCAAGTAGAAAATAAACATTAATTATGTCCTTCTGTGCCTTTTTATTATGTACTTCTCTGGTCTTCTCTGGGATTTGGGGGTGTGTTTGTTTATTTTACTATAACCAGAGTATCAACCATTCCCATTTCTGCAGAAGTCTGTTACTGGCTCCTACGATGTTAGTTTGTTGGTTTTGTTTTGTTGTGTTTTTTTTGAGGGGGGGGTTGTAGTTGTTTTTTACTTGTTTGTGTTCTTTTTTTTCTTTTTTAAAGCAAGCAATTACATTCTTACTTTGCAATACATTCACAGTAAAAGTGAGAAATCTATATAGATTCACATAGATATATATAAATATAAGTGTCTCTTCAGGTACTCAGATTGCTTCTTTTAAATAATTAATACCAGAATGCCATCAAAAGTGATATGTGCCAAGATGACACAAGGCTATTGTATAGAGAACTGAAGACTTTTAAAAGTCCATGCACTCATGTTAACTCATTAATGCTAATTAATATAACAAGAAAACAAGGCAGACACTTCGTATTAAAATTTAAACTGAGATTACAGTTTTCTTAGTTTACCTTATCACTAGGTAATAACAAAAGGTAGACAACACTTTTATAGCCAAAGCTCTATAGTCTGGAATTCTGTTACGTTTGCATTTAGTCTCCTACTAAGTTTTAAGCATATTTATCCCCTTTGGACTTCAACGGGGTTTTTGACTGCAAAATGTGTTTTGGTATTTTTTATTTTTCTGAATGCCTTTCAGTTTAGTGATTAAAAATCTAGAAATACTATTCCAAGAAGGTGCCATTATTATTCAAATGTGGTTAAGTCAAAGACATAAACGAGAACAAGACCATTAAATACATCGTTACACAATTTTTCCACCTATATTTTCTCATTAGAATATTTCTAATTATTCTGACTTGATATCTCATGGCCTAATGACATGAGTGCAAAAAAAAAAGTAAATATTGTGGGAGAAAAATTATTCTCCTGTAGAGAAATAATATGACATGCTACTGAAAACTGCATTGTGGTTCCATTTTCATTTCGCTCTTTTTACTGTTTAGCTTTTTAGGAAGCACAGCTGATTTATTGTTTCTGTCTCACAGAAGCTGGTCAAGACAAACTCAGAATATAAATATAACCTCTGTGGTCTAGACAGCTCTTCACATCCTTCTTAGCCCATAATTCAATTCCAGCAATTTGGAATTTTTCCTGGCATTTTCCCACCTCTTTTGTCACTTGTAAAACCTGGTGGGTACAAGTGCTTTACAAGTTGGACAGTGCTGCCCTAGTAAGGAAGCCCTGGGAAGAGAGACAGCAGACAGATTTCACCAGATGTACCACTTCTTACTATGCAATCTCGTGCAATGGAATTCTCTGGTTTTCTGTCTCCCCTTCTTTCCTCTGTAAACCCTTTAGGCTACAACATTTTTACATCATCTGTCTTGCAGAATAGTACCCTAATCTCTATAAAGAATAGAGCACGAAGCATACAATGTGATCAGATATCATTGCATTATTTGCAGCTCATTACTAATGTGAAATGTGGCACTCATCATTTGCTGTGTGTTTGAACCATGACTATCTCATTCAAATGGCAACTGTCACAGGAAATCTTTATGTTAGCTCTATTGGAAAAGGTCTACAACTTTATCTGTTTACATGACAAAATTGCATAAAGCAAGGGAGAAGAAATCAGAACCCCTGTTCACAAAGGATCAGACAAGACTACCATGCAATACTGTCCAAGAGACAGCATTGAGAACTCAGGCCCTCCCCAGACACACTATCTAAAAGAAAGGGCCTTGCGTAGAGACCAGTTCCAAGCAGATGGGAAAGCACAGGTCACCATGGCAGCTTGCTACCCCTCGAGCCAGCAGACATGGTTCTCAACTAAAGACCTAGATCACTCATGCAATCAGACTTGGATTTAAAGAGAGCTGATTAATTGAATAGATTAAGTGCTGGTTGGGGTTGATGTAGCTTGAGAGTTAGCATGACTAGGCCGCTTAAGCAAAACAATTAGCATAAATGAACAGGCTGCTGGAACGGGTAGCTAAGAATAACAATTGAGAAAGTTCTGATAGTGCACATGATGTGGGTTAGCAAAAACAAGATGTGTTCAAGGATGTGGAGGCGGTCTGTTGCTATTGGCTTTAGTGCATTGTTGGGGTCGATGTAGCTTGAGAATTAACATGACTAGGCTGCTTAAGCAAAACAGCATAATTTAACAGGCTGCTGGAAAAGACAGCTAATAATAGCCATTGAGAAAGTTCTGATAGTGCACATGGTGTGGGTTAGCAAAAACAAGATGTGTTCAAGGACGTTGCTATTGGCGTTAGTGCATAGTTACTAATTATAAGGGAATGTGGGGCGTGTGAACAGCGTGTGATTTATGTCTGTAGGCTATCCGATATAAGCGTAATCGTGTGTACAGATATGGTAAATGTATATAACTGCACAAGCGGGGGAATAAAGGATCTGACTGTGCATCGTACCAATGTGTGTGAGAGTCGTTCCCGTCCTTTCACGGATGCTGAAACTCGGCAGTGCATGGTTACCAATCATAAGGGAATGTGGGGCGTGTGAACAGCGCGTAATTGATGTCTGTAGCCTATCCGAATAAGTGTGATCGCGTATACAGATATGAAAAATGTATATAACCACGCAAGCAAAGCAATAAAGTGAATCAACTGTGCATTGCATCAATGTGTGAGAGTCATTCCTGTCCCTGCACGGATGCTGAAACTCGGCAAGTGCTAAACTCTTCTGTGTTAAATGCATTTTGCAAACATTTTGATCATTTTCCCTCTAGCTTACACTTGGTGTTATAATAGAAGTAACAGCTTTCAACCTCCCAGTGTTCACCAAGGGAATTTAAAGCACTTCAGCAGAGTAGTCTTGTGGTGACTTACAAGTTCACGTTGAATGAGCAGACTCAGGGACCTCAAAAAGCTACTTCAGGTCCAGTACTTCATGGCACTGCAGTGAAACCTGCACAAAAGCACTGTTGGGGAAAGTGAATGATATACCCACAGTTCTCTTGCATAAAAGTAAGGAGAAAGGGAAGGGGTCATGCGTGTCATAGATGAGATGCCAGAAACATGATTTTTTAATTTGTTTTTCTTTATGTCTAATTCTCAACATTTTACACTAAGCATAAACATGGATCCTGGCCAGCTTAGAGTGGTTATTGCAGGCTTATATGAGTCAGAGACATTTTTAAAACCTGTGCTTCTCTTCCCACTCTTGCATCCTTTGCTCTTCTTTCTCCACTAATCCCACCTAGAGCCCTTTCCTTCATTCTTGTTCTGCTTTCTTTCCCATCTCCTCCTTGATGCCCCTTTCCCTTTACCCACTCCAAACACATTTCTACCAGTATCATTACCTTGTTCTTAGATCTCCTCTTGTTCATATATGTGTATTTGGTTCTTTCCCTCTAAAAATCCTTCACTGTGTTACTGTCCCCACACTCCCCATCCATTCCTTCTTAAAATATACCTTTCTCCTTACAAATCCAGCTCTGTAACTACCATCTCCAGTCTCACACTTCACAGTTCTTTATACATATATTTTTGATGGCAGACGTTGTGCCAGTGCTCCTTTTTTGCAGTCAAGACCAGCTATGACCTCTCTTCCTCAGCCTAATCCTTATGATTTTTTCTCTTTCATTGAAGTTCCACCAGCAACAAGTCCATAGCTGTGGACTGGTGGAGTTGCTCTCATAATCATATAGCCAAATGAATATGTATGCCCAGAGCTTTGGGGAGTTCTGAGCAGAGAAAAGAGGGCCAAGACTACCACCAGGCACAAACATCTTCAATGTTGTGGACACCAAACACATTCATGACCAAAAGGCTAGGAGAAGCCTGGGGTTTTAGTCCTGTGACCTGCTCTGTACCTGCTAGCAAGCAGCATGTCTCCACGTTACCCAGCCTTGCTCCAGACCCCAGATGGTAAGGTGTTGCACATACACAGAGCTCCATCCTCTGTGTGCTTAAAATGCCACCTTGGGGTGGTGCAACTGGAGAGAAGGGAAAACTGGCTCTTCTAGCACCAGCTCCAGAAGCAGCTCCAGCACACGCTGGAAGCAGCCCTCACCATCCCAAACAAGGTAAGCAAGACCTGAACCTGACCTTGGCCCCCTTTAAGTACTGGAAGGCTGCTATAAGATCTCCCTGCAGCCTTCTATTCTCTCAGCCTGTCATCATAGGAGAGGTGCTCCAGCCCTCAGATTGTCTTTGTGGCCCTCCTCTGAACCTGCTCCAACAGCTCCATGTTCTCCTTGTGCTGGGGACTCCAGAACTGGACAGAGGACTCCAGGTGGGGTCTCACTAGAGCAGAGCAGAGGGGCAGAATCAGCTCCCTCGACCTGCTGGCCACACTTCTCTTGATGCAGCCCAGGATACGGTCGATTTTCTGGGCTGTGAGCAGACATTGTCACCTCATGTCCAGCTTCTCATCCACCAATACCTTCAAGTCCTTCTCGGCAAGGCTGCTCTCAAGTCCTTCATGCCCCAGCCTGTATTGATACCGGGGCTTCCCTGACCCAGACGCAGGACCTTGCACTTTGCCTTGTTGTTCTTCATGCGGTTCACACAGGCCCACTTCTTGAGCTTGTCCAGGTCCCTCTGCATGGTATCCCATCCTTCTGGCGTGTCAACTGCACCACTCAGATTGGTGTCATCTGCAAACTTGCTGAGGGTGTGCTCAGTCTCGCTATCTAAGTCATTGATGAAATTATTAAATAGCACTGGTCCCAGTACAGACTCCTGAGGGACACCACATGTGATAGGCATCCTTTTGGACATCGAGCCATTGACCAGTACCCTCTGGATTTGACCTTCCAAACAATTCTTCATCCACCAAACAGTCCACCCATCAAATCCATATTTCTCCAATTTAGAGAGAAGGATGTTGTGGGGGACTGTGTCAAAGGTCTTACAAAAGTCCAGATAGGTCACATCCATAGCTCTTCCCTTGTCCACTGATCTAGTCACTCTGTCATAGAAGGCCACTAGGTTGTTCAGGCAGGACTTGCCCTTAGTGAAGCCATGCTGGCTGTCTCAAATCACCTCCCTGTCCTCCATGTGCCTTAGCAGAGCTTCTAGGAAGATCTGTTCCCTGATCTTCCCAGGCACAGAGGTGAGGCTGACAAGTCGATAGCTCCCAGGGTCCTCCTTCCTACCCTTTTTCAAAATGGATGCAATGTTTCCCTTTTTCCCCATCACCAGGGACTTTACCTGACTGCCATGACTTTTCAAATATCATGGGGAGTGCCCTGGCAACGACATCAGCTGATTCCCTCAGGACTTCTCTATGAGGATTTAAGTGCATGTTCATGTAAGTAACAGTCTGTATTTAAAATATTTGTAATGGTCTTGCCCCTTTCCTTATTTCTGGTTGATCTGGCACAATTAATAGTGGTGTAGAGAGACTGTGAGGGGGCCATATGGATATGGTTAGTGAGAAACTATGCGTGACTTGTGGCTGCTGTGGCAACGACATCAGCCAGTTCCCTCAGGACTTTGTGATATACTGGTGCTCTATAGAAAGCTGTCTGGTTGAATGCATGAAGTCATGTACGGAAAGTGCTTTTTTGCAGAGCAGTTCCTGATAGGAGATGGAACCATATGGAGCTTCAGACTCACTAGGCTTGTTTGAACATGATATCCCCAAGTTCTTGCTCTGTGAGTTGGACCTTTTATGGGAACCATTATGGCTGCTTGATTTAGCAGTCATTCTGTGCTGTTTCCTGTCCAATCAAGAATGAGAATAGTTTAAGAAATCTTTAATCTTGTCTGTCTGATCAGTGCAGCTCTACCTGATGCAAGCTTCTCTGCTCTATCTTCCTTCTATTTTTGCTTTGTTTTATTTCATTTTATTAGAGTAGTAAAAAATGATAAAGTGTATACAAAGTGGCTTCATAGACTAGGTTGTTTGATTACGTGCTAACTTCATTCTTTAAACTGAATTCTGAATTGTATAACCATACAATTTACCTGTCCTCTCTTAATATGATAATCTCAAAGTGGTATCACATGTTCTGTATTGATTTCCCTGCAGACTGAGGGAGAACTGAGAACAGCGGTATTTGAAACGTTCAGTCCTTTATTGTTTCCTATTTTCAGACTGTTACGTGTTTTAAAAACCCCCAAAACTAAAAATGTTATGTTTTAACAAGGAGAAAGACTAGAACAAAATGATTGCAGAGACTAGATAGGGATCCACATCTAAACACAGAACTATGTGGCATCAGGCAATTTTTTTCATGCATAAAATGGAATAGGAGTGAACTAGTCCTGCTTTGGAAAGGAGTACTGTTGGCATGCATTAGAGATGTCAGATGGTAGAATTGGTCTTTGTGTTAAGCATGAGATTTCTTGCCAAGGAAAGAGAACATCAAAATGTACATAGAAATGGAAAATTTGTCAAACTACTTAAAAAGACAGATTTTTCAAAAAACATGGCCATAGTGAGTGAGGGTCTGCATAACTCCATGTTGCAGGAGAAGTATTTTAGTGTGTTGTACGTATATGAAATAAAAGGTGGGCAATTATGCATACGCATAAAATTTTCATGACTTTCAAGGGGAGTTTGATGAACAGCACCCTTTTCTGTTGTGGAACTTTCCATAGGATGCTATGAAAATAATGTTTGGATCAAGGTGCATAAAATTTTCATGAAATGACAGAACAATTTGATGTAGAACCTGCTGTACATTCCTTTGGCTGTTGACATTGTTGTAGACTGGGTGATGATGAAAAGTGTAGGCAACACAAACTCTTGAGCAACAAGGACAAATGCCTATGTCTCTGACAACTTTATGTAGCAGAGCAAACCTTCCAAAAAATCAGAGAATTAAAATAGATAAAAAGCATTTGGGAAAAGCAATAGACCAAATGACTCAAAATTATGCTAGAATAAACACCCTTTAAGCACCTAGTGGAGAATGGACAGAAGACAATTTGCAAATGGACAGTGAATGACTGACCTGTATTCTTTTACATTAAAGGAGACTTCAAGAAAGAAGTAAAGAATAGAAATGTTTTCATAGCATTTAAGCAATTCAGCAGCATATTGAAAGCAAAGATAGAAAATAGACTGAACTGAGAGTTTCTGATTGAATACTGACATCTGTGGTCTTTTACAAATGGATGACCTGGTTAAATATTAGTGAAGAGTTTAAGTACCTTTTAAAACAGGTACGCAGCAAGTTCTTAGCACAAGAACCTGAGAAAGGTAATTGATCTATTTAGGGCACATATGATTTGAATCTTTCTATGGAAAACAACGGTTCAAGGAAAAGTCTCAGCCAAGACACATCTTAAAATGAACCAGGACAAGTAAAGCAATAAACCCTCAGAATATATACATTTTTTTTTTAATCATAGTGTGAATACAATCCAGTGTTAGAGGGCAATGTTTCTAAAACAGAGGAGTCTCTGAGATTCATGCTTCAGGGCCAGGCTCCTGTTGCAGCCTGTGGCTTTGTAATTTGTTTTCTTAGGTCCTCTTTCGGTATGCTTCACAGCAGTTGCACCAAACTCAAACGTAAACAAGGCAAGACTAGGAAGGCAAAGTTTAACGAACTGTAACTTCCAAGTGATAATCTGAAAAATAATCTTCTCAGAATCATATGGGTTAACCATACCACCTGGATTTCCAGAGTTGTAGTGTCAGCACAATGATGAAAAGCAGAGTCTTCTTTCCACAGGGCTATGGAAAGAATACACAAAAGAGACTGCTTTCCTCTCCAAATCTGCTGATCTGGTTCCTAATGTGCAGCTACTTCTCTACACACTCCAAGGCACTTTACAATATTAGGTACTGTGATTAGAGAGGTAATTAGGAAACTGTAATAATGGAATGAGAGAACTGATGCTTTAAAGCCTGTACATTATAGCCAAAGCAATTCAATTTCACGAATGTCCTGGGTTCGGCCAGGACAGGGTTAATTCTCACCAGAAGCCAGGAGGGGACACAGCCGGGCCGGCTGACCCAAACTGGCCAAATAAATGGGGTATTCGATACCATGTGATGTCATGCTTGGTTCTGAGTGGGGGAGCTGGCCAGGGGGAGAAGTTAATTGCGGCTTGGGAGTGTGCTGGGCATCGGTTGCTCTGTACATTTTGTTCATTTTCTATACTCTTCTTATCAGCATTATTGTTGTTACTGTTCACTTCCTTTGTTGGTCTGTTAAACTGTCCTTATCTGGACCCACGAGTTTTGCCTTTTCTTCTGATTCTCCTCCCCACCCCAGCGGGGGCAGGGGTGATAGAGTGACCATGTGGTCCTTTGTTGCCGGCCAGAGCTAAACCATGACAATGAATAAATAAATCAGATTAATTTCCACTCATAGAGTTATCTCATGCATCAAATGATGTTGGGTGCCATGACTTAAAGTTCAAGTGGAGGTATGAATCATTGTCATTATATGACTCGGAATGCATTCATTCTCACCAAGCCACCCACAAAGCAAGTACAGAATGGTGTCTTGCAGTGGGTCAGCACTGGACCTAGTAAAGCCAGGTGAGAAGAATGAGGGACAGTTATTTCTGGTAACACCAGTAACAGACAGCTTGTGTACAAACCATTACTCATATGGGAAAATGAATAAACAAAACCCATCATAATGGATGGAAACCTTTAAATCTCTTCATGAGTTGAGAAAGAATGAGTTTCACAGGTTGTGAAAGGGCTTTGTTAACACAAAACCTGCATGGGATCTGTCCAGAAATCTACATATGAAGACTGTAAAGGCAGCTTACTTCTTCAGTACCTATTGAATTAATTTGGATTTTCTCCATCTTGGCTTTGTACAATGTTGAGAGTGGGGTACATTGGGTGATGCTAGGACCTTTCCTAGCTGGAGCGATCTCCATTACGTTAATTTAAAGATGCTTCTACACTTCTGGAGGAGATGGGTTTCCCCAGACTACTTACAGCCTATTTCCTTTGCCAGTTACTGGTCCTTTTTCCATATACATTGATCCTCTGTTTGGGTTTAGGCTTGTTCCTGTTTTCAGATTTTTTTTTTTTAAAAGGTGTTTATTGAGCATTGGCGAATACAGTGAGGTGGTGGTTGCTTTCATTAGTGATCATTCTAATGCAGTACAAAGAATGACATTTTGAAAATGAAATAAAATCTACTTTTGAGGAACTTTTATGATGACACACAATCACTGAATGTATCATGTCCACAGTCTTGATGTTAGTGAGCAGCCGTTTTGTACTCTGCATATAATATGAAAAATGTGTAAGGCTTTTCTTACTTGCACGTGTGTGATCTTGAGACACATAAAAGGGAATTATGGTCTCAGTTGTCTACTACAAAGGATGTCATTTAGAATGTGCTGTGCACTCCCAAACCGAGTTCTTACTAACTGTGTAAAATCATGCTGTTGTTGACACAAGATATGCGGCTTAGGGATGCACTGAAAACTGCATGTCCTTTTACAGCTTGCACTAAAGTGTGAAGCCTATTTACATAGTCATGAATCCATAGCATATGAAGGTAGGAAATTACAGCACATAATCACATTTACGTAGGTGAAAATATCATTGCTTCTGAGAATTTCTGAGTTTTCTGCTTTCTGCAAAGACATTCATGTTGGTATCAGGAACAGAATTCTGTTAAAAATGTATGAAGTCTGATCTGAGGTCTGATTCTGTGAGTTGTTGGATGTCACAAGCTCTCATTAGGCACCCTGAGCTAAAACTGATGTTCATCAGAATAGAAAACTCTCATGTCTTACAGGGCAGAGCCTTCATCATCTTATTTCCAGGTTCATAACGCTTTTGGGACACACTGTTATGCACAGACAGAGGCAGTAGCAGATATTATATTGCCATAAACAATGAAATCTCTTTCCTGTTATAAAAAGGGAGTTGCATGCATTTTTTGTTCTGCAAAACACTGCATCTTATATTTAATTGCGTTACCAACTTTTTAAAAAAGGACATTAAAAAGAGTAACAGGTCTAAACTACATTTGGAAGCAATTATGTTAAGCTGCATATTTGACTTCCCATGTAGCATTTTCATTTGAAAATTTTCAAATTATGAACATCAAAATATCTTGTGTGCTTTTTAAGTTATGTATGGTACTAATTTATTGATTTGAATAAATTGAGAAACTAGCTGCCCATGCTTTAGATGGGTGTACTCTTCACTGGATAACGAACTGGCTGAACAGCTGAGAGCAGGGAGTAGTGGTGAATGGAGTTAAATCCAGCTGGCAGCCAGTCACAAGTGGTGTTCCCCAGGTCTCAGTTTTGGATCCGGTCTTGTTTAATATCTTTATCAATGATCTGGAGGAGGGGATTGAGTGCTCCCTCAAGAAGTTTGCAGATGACTCCAAGCTGGGCGGGAGTGTCAATCTGCTTGAGGGTAGGAAAGCCCTGCAGAGGGATCTGGACAGACTGGATCGATGTGCTGAGGCCAACTGTATGAGTTACAACAAGTGCAAATGCCGAGTCCTGCACTTGGGTCACAGTAACCCCATGCAACGCTACAGGCTTGGGGAAGAGTGGTTGGAAAGCTGCCCAGAGGAAAAGGGCCTTGGGGTGTTCGTCAACAGCCAGCTGAACATGAGCCAGCAGTGTGCCCACGTGGCCAAGAAGGCCAACGGCATCCTGGCTTGTATCAGGAATAGTGTGGCCAGCAGGAGTAGGGAGGTGATCGTGCCCCTGTACTTGGCACTGGTGGGGCCGCACCTGGAGTACAGTGTTCAGTTTTGGGCCCATCAGTACAGGAAGGTCAGTGAGTTGCTGGAGCGTGTCCAGAGAAGGGCAACAAAGCTGGGGAAGGGTCTAGAGAACAAGTCTTACAAGGAGCAGCTAAGGGAGCTGTGGCTGTTTAGTCTGGAGAAGAGGAGGCTGAGGGGAGACCTTATTGCTCTCTACAACTACCTGAATGGAGGTTGCAGTGAGGCAAGTGTTGGTCTCTTCTCCCAAGTAACTAGCAACAGGATGAGAGGTAAAGGCCTCAAGTTGGATCAGGGTAGGATTAGATTGGATATTAGGAAAACTTTCTTTACTGAAAGAGTGGTCAGACATTTGAATAGACTGCTCAGCTGAGTGGTTGGGTCACCATCCCTGGAGGTGTTCAAAAAACGTGTAGATGTGGCACTTCGGGACATGGCTTAGCAGACATGGTGGTATTGGGTGGATGGTTGGACTTGATGATCTTAGAGGTCTTTTCCAACCTATGATTCTGTGATTCTGTGATTCTATGATTCTGTGATTCTGTGAAAATGTGGCTTGTCTATAGGAAAACCACACATCATTCCCGAAACATGCATGCAAGTGATACTTTTACCAAAACTATTTCTTTTCTGCCATAGGAATACTATACACATCTGCATTTCCCTAAATCATGTTGCTATTGAGGGTATACTTTTGATACCCATTTTTCAGCAAAAAGGTTAAGCATCTACAGATGGGAGCACAACACACTGTTGAGAGCCACTGGTTTTATCAACTTGATTAGAGCAAATAAAACCGGTGTGAGAGAATATAGGTGAGCTGAAAATGGCACTAATCTAAAAAATAAGCCAATGATTGCTTGACATATATTGTTAATACACTTACTGTAACAGTGAAACTTCCTGTCCAACTGAGCTAACTTTCTGTACATGTGCAATTCTGGACTGTGAAGTGAGAATCAGAAATAAGAAGAGACTGTATTGCAAGAAAAGCACTTATTGGGCTATCTGACTTTTTAACACGTGTATGGTTTTCCAAACGTCCTAGAGGATGAATGAATATTTGACACCTCCCATAAAAGGCTAAGTGGTTACGAAAGAAGGGAAGAAATTTTTCAACATGCTATTCTTTTTACTTTTTGAGGTTCTGCTTATCATTAGTAGTGGTAGCTGTAATAAAGCATTGCATCTCATGTAGTTCTGGAAAAACATCGTGCAGTAGAATGAGTGACTAGTGTTTCCAACTCATGGCTTGGTCATTTATGTAAGTCCTAAATTGAACTCTCTTGCTGCAATATTATTTATTTATATTGTGTTAGCATCTGATCTGAAAGTGGGACATGGATCTCCACAGACCTTTTCTAGTTTTCTCTCTCCACTGTACCTTGGTTTCCAACTACTAGTGCCAGGTCTTACTGGTAAGACCTAAGCACATTGCAGATGAACTTTTGGGGCCAGTCTGATAAGAAAATGGGCACTCTCAATACAGCAACTGGACCCCTGCCAGATGCAAAAAATAACTAGATATTGTGCTATAAAAAATAATAAAAAATAAAAGTTGAGCTCTTCCATATGACATTGCCCCTTGTTTTCATGGCTGCTTACCTATAGCAAGTGGAATTTCTTACCAAAACGTGTCTTCCTTGGAGTTTTCATTAAGTGAAGGAGGCTTTGGAGTTCACTTCAACAGAATGTTTTCTTTTATGGCTTACAAGACAATTAGCTAAGACCATAATTTTTACTGGCTTTGGGGCTCTGTGTGATTTAGGCAGTCTCCTGCCATTTTTTGAGTCATTTTTATTTCCCTTCAACACAACTCACCTAGAAAAAAGGGCAATATGGGAAATAGTGCACAATTGAAACTATCCTTTAGTAGGTTTTACAGTGCTAAGGCTCTCTCCTAGGGCCTACAGTAGTTATTATGGTATGAATCCTGTGCTATATCAGGTCCACAAGCTTCACTCAGTGTTGATCAAATAAGGGACAAGAACCAAATCTAGGAAAAATGAAAAAAGTTATTTACAAGTTTTTACACTTTTATAAACAACTATCATAATAGGAAAATAGGTACAGGTGGGGAAAAATGTCATTCTTATTTCTCCTTACCTTGCAGCATAGTCACACACTTATTTTCCTGTTTTAGTTTGCTATCTCTGGAACCAATTTTTGTTTTATTTTATCCTCTCCAAAATTTTTTATCTCCTATTTATTTATGTCTTAAAGCACTAGATCTCCAGAATTTAAAAAAATGCTCTGTATGTAGGTTCTAAACTTTGTTATTTTTTACTACTTTTTAAATGGTAGGCGTCTCAAGAATGAATTGCTTTTGTGACTTTGGACCAATAGAGCAAAATTTCCAAAGATGTACAAAGTAAGATTTTTTGTTTGTTTGTTTAAAAAAGAAACAATAAAAAAATCATCTGGTTATAATAAAATTATCTTCTGTGTTCTTACTGCTGCAATCAGTATTGTAGATTTCAAGTCAATACTTGTTTTGACCTATATCAGATAAGCATCTGACCTTTTCACATTTCATGAGATACCATTTGACATGCTCACTTGCTATGATAATATAAAAATTATCATGGAATGTAAGTCAGTTCTGCATGATAACAATTTAGAGTGATTATTTTTAAAGCAAATTTGAATCTTGTTTTACTTCACTCAGAAACTTGGAGACATATTCACTATTAACTTAGTTATTGGTATGAGCAAGAATAACTCTAACCATAAAACCAAATGTTATATACATTTTCAGTCATACAAAGAATTTGTTGTCTATAACTTTTATTTTTATGCTTTGAGCTAAAGCTGAAGTTATATTTTGGCTTATTCCATTTACAGCATTTCATACTGCACATTTCATAAGTCTGCAGTCCCACAAATATAGAAGAAGGGTATGCTCTTAAAATGACAGACTGCTTCCCTAAGCCATCTCAGTGATGAAAAAACAGATCATGTGTTATTGCAAAATATAACATTAATATCTGAAAAGACGGTTACGCATAGCAGTTGTTTTGGTATATCAGCTCAGTTTCTTTGTGCATAAGATGGCAGGTTCACTTTTGCACTATTAACCTTGTCAGAAAATACAGAGTGAATGTCTCATTTCATGAACTTGATTCTTATAAGCCTCTTGTTGATGTTATTTTTTTTCCTATGTCGTTTTAAAGACTGGATAGGTTAACTGCTTCTACATAGTCAGTAGTTCTCCATTCTCCTACTTTCCTCTGTCTACAAGTGACTAATAATGTAAACTGATTTTTTTTAATGATTCCTCCAATTATTGGTCATCTACACTGCAGTGTGTGTTGAATCTTCCTGTAACTCATTATATTCAGAGTGGTAAATTAACCTGACAGAGTGGCAAGTGGGCATGATCTATGTCATTGTAAGCACCTGAGTGCCTGCTATGGCAGGTTGGAATGTCTTTTAAACTTGGTATTGGGGTTTCTTCTAGTTAGAATAATAGAATAGTTTGGGTAAGAAGGGATATTTATACATCATCTAGTCTAACCTCTGCGCAATGAGCAGGGACCTCTACCACTAGATCAGGTTGCTCAGCGCCCCATTCAACCTGATCTTGAATGTGTCCAGGGGTGGGGCCTCTACCACCTCTCTGGGCAATCTGTTCCAGTATTTCACCACCCTCATTGTCCGAAATTTCTGGCTTATGTCTAGTCTAAGTCTACCTTCTTTTAGTTTAAAACAATTACCCCTTGTCCCACCACTACATGCACCTGTAAAAAGTCCTTGTCCAGCTTTCTTGTAGACCCCCTTCAGGTGCTGGAATACCTGCTGCTATAACGTCTCTCCAGAGCCCTCACTTCTCCAGGCTGAACAACCCCAACTCTCTCAGCTTTTCCTCATAGAAGGGGTGTTCCAGCCCTTTGATCATCTTTGTGGCCCTCTTCTGGACCCGCTCCAACAGCTCCATGTCTTTCCTGTGCTGAGGGCTCCAGAGATGGACACAGGATTCCAGGTGGGTTCTCACCAGAGTGGAGCAGAGGGGCAGAATCACCTCCCTTGATCTGATGGCCACACTGCTTTTGCTGCAGCCCAGGATATGGTTGGTTTTCTGGGCTGTGGGTGCGCATTGCCAGCTCACGTCACAGAATCACAGAATGTTAGGGGTTAGAAGGGACCTCTGTGGGTCATCTAGTCCAACCCCCCCTGCTGAAGCAGGGTCACCTAAAGCAGGCTGCACAGGATCACATCCAGTCGGGCCTTGAATGTCTCCAGAGAAGGAGAATCCACAGCCTCTCTGGGCAACCTGCTCCAGTGCTCCATCACCCTCAGAGTGAAGAAGTTCTTCCTCATGGTCAGCTGGAACTTCCTGTGCCTCAATTTGTGCCCATTGCCCTTGTCCTGTTGCTGGGGACTACTAAAAAGAGACTGGCCCCATCCTCTTGACACACACCCTGAAGTTATTTACAGGCGTTTAGAAGGTCCTCTCTCAGCCTTCTCTACTTCAGGCTAAACAGGCCCAGCTCCCTCACCCTTTCCTCACAGGAGAGATGCTCCAATCTTCTAATCATCTTTGTAGCCCTCCTCTGGACTCTCTCCAGTAGCTCCTCAACTTTCTTGAAGTGGGGAGCCCAGAACTGGACACAGGACTCCAGATGAGGCCTCACTAGGGCACAGTAGAGGGGAAGGAGAACCTCCCTCGACCTGCTGGCCACCCTCTTCTTAATGCACCCCAGGATACCATTGGCCTTCTTGGCAGGCAGGGCACACTGCTGGCTCTTGGTTAACCTGTCATCCACGAGGGCAGCCAGGTCCCTCTCCACAGAGCTGCTCTCCAGCAGGTCATCCCCAAGTCTGTGTCTAGCATTTCATGCACCAGTAACCCCAAGTCCTTCTCTGCAGGGCTGCTCTCAATCCCTTTATCCTCCTGCCTGTTTTGATACTGGGGGTTGCCCCGACCCAGGTGCAGGACTCTGCACTTGGCCTAGTTTGGAGCCGTCTGCTTTTTTTTTGGAAAACTCCATATTGCCTGTGTTGAAGAATTCTCTCATCAGAAACTGCCAGGTCTTGTAGGCTTTACAGTAGTAACTGATTGATAGTCTTCAGAAGAAAGGAGGAAAAGAGAAGCCATCATTCTGATTTTCTTAGTTAACTGGAGGGGAGGGATGATTCTGTTTTTAATTGTTCCTGATTTCATGTGTATGGAATTTCACACACATGAAGACACATAAATCTTATACTAGAGGACTATAGGGATTATATTAAACAGGGATTGTCATGCAATATTGAAGACAGTAACACAGCAGTTCTACTATTTATTATATAGTTGTTGCCTCTTCAAAATATAAAAAATTTGTTATCTTAGGAAGTTGGTATCTTTAGGAATCCCAATGGCTGGCAATTCTGCAGTCTTTCCAAAATAAAGAAATAAGCTTCACATCAAGTGACAAACTTAACAGGCAGCAGTATTGAATTTTTTAGATCGATATCCAAGTTATAATAAACACCTTTCACAGTTTAGGAATACAACAATTTTTCTGGTTTTGTGTGAGCAGAATTTTAGTGTGAGTCGAATTTGTTGGTTCAGAAGCACTGACAACCAACAGTACATTTTATATTTTATTAGCCAAACAAACATGAAGTACTGCTGTGGCACCTTTTTGAACCAGGTACAATCCACTGAGAACCCAAAGCTTGGTTTTAGTACCACTGGGTTCAATGCAGCTATCAGTATTTACAGCAAACATAAGATTTAGTTTCCTCTGTATTCCCTGTAAGAGCTTCACTCTCAAAAAGGATCAGAATCTCCCTACAGGAACGGCAATTTTTAGTCCTTTAATTGTACTTACTTTTCTTCAAATTGTTTTTCAAGTAGCTGGAAGACTGGGTACTTACACTGCACAAGGAGCATTCTTAAATATAAGTGATATAATTATCTAGTCAATCAGACAGGTTATTTTCTTGTTTTCATGCTAGCTTCTTTTTTTGCTTCCAAGAAAAGTTTGTGCTTTCATCTCTGCAGAGAAGGCCTTGCTCTGCTCACTAAGAGGGAACAGCAGCCACAGGCACGCAAGTCCGGAAGGCAGATTTAAGGCCCCGCTTGCCAGGAGGAAATTTGAAGGATTCAGTACACAATTTTTAGAATCCATCTGAGAGAAATGTTTACCTTTTACGTATGTGCATTTTGAACACTCTATGATCAGTTTTGTGTCCCAACAGCTGGGTTGCTGAGTGCAACATTGAGGACAACACTAGCATTTTCGGGTTTAGAGAGGTTGGTTTGTTTTTAGATATCCATCCTATGCAGCTGGCCAGCTCTTAAGACCACATTGAGATCTTTCTACATGACACTGCTTTGGACAGTAGAGATTTTTTGAATAATGCTGTCAGTGGGAAGTATGTTAAAAGCACTTCTCTACTCACTCAGAATAACAGCTGCAAATAGAGATTTGGATCTTTCACCAGCTGTTTGGAGCCCTCTGGCCTATTGCATGTGAGAGAATGACACTGGACACAACCAATGTTCCTTTATAACCTTAAAAGTTAAGGAGTCTAGGAGATAAAAACTGAAGGTTCAATCTAAGATAAGCAGTGTTTGATAGAAGACAGTTAATGCATGTTATAACTGAAATCTAGAGAAAACAACTCAGCCTGTGAGGGTTTGAAAATGGAATATACAAATCAGTTCTTTTTTTTTCCAGGTATGCCTGTGTCACTGTGTAAGATAGCATGCTTGATGAAGAGAGATGGGAGGATAAAAGAATGGAAAAAGTGTTCATCCTGGTATGCTTACATAGTTCTCTCCAGAATTTAGTTTAATTCACTAATGGTACAGGTTTTCTTCTATATAGTGCTTGAATATTGTATCTTCAGTATGAGTCTTCCCTTCACTTGAGTGGGTCTTCTGTGCATCTTTTTATCTGTGGAACAGTGCTCAGCTGGGCACATAGACCAAAATAACTCACAAACACCTGAAAGAGAGTTCTGTCAGCAATGCGTTTTTCAGTTTGGTAGTCAGATACCAATCAGAGATCTTTTAGGCTTGGGAGTATCTTAAAGGGAAATATTTAAAATTGGGGTAGGAAAGGTGGGGTGGTTTTCCCTCAAATGATGAATTTTTGCCATTTGAAATTATGTTCAGGGATCAGTTCTTGTTGGAAATGCTGGGACCAGATCTCATTGTCTCTGTAATCTCCTAGTTTTTCTGCTGGGTCAAACTGATACAACAGTTTGAATACAGCCCTTCCCCTCTGTGTCTTCATTCTTACGTTCTTTAGAAAGGTAGATAAGAGAAAAATTACAAATTTGGACCAGACCTTATTGTGAAATTAAAATACAACATTAATACATTTGTATAATGTTGTGTTTTATTGAGGCTAGAGAAAGAATAGCTCATGTTACTGCTAATTTTATTGTTTGCAACATTAATGATCTTACTAAAAAAAACATAGAACTAATATGATAAAATTACTACCATGTTAACTTCAAAATGAAACATTTTGTCATGCCTGAGACAAAATATTTTAATTCTTCCACTGAAAATGTAATATAAAATCTCATTTTCCTGTGAGGCGTTACTTCAGTGAAACTGAACTTTTTGGTAGAAACTGCCCATCAGAAAATAAGGAGGCCAGATCCGCCCTGAAACATTTTTGGAGAATGCCTTCTCCATAGTGGATAACGTAACTCAAAATGACCATGTTACATTTGCTGGTTCCTCCACAGATTCCAGGCAATTATTTCAAACCTGTTGAAGTACAGGAACTGACTCCCATTTGAAGATGAAGGGAAAGAGGAGAAATTGAATCCCACGCTTAATTTAGGAACCCACTTCTTGTGGTTGAATTAAGCTCTCTCACTTCTGCTAATTCTTGTGAACTTTTGAGTGATTCTTGAAGCACCTTTTTCAGAAATGTAAAGTGTTTTATGTGGTTCCCTGCTGTGCTTACGTGCCTTGAAAAACAACACAAAAAAGTCAAAACCCATTAAGAGTCAGAGATTACTAACTCTTAGTGCTCATTAGGAGGACAAGAATGTAGAACTTTCTTGAGCCAAGGGAATTACAAAAACTGAGAAATAAGTATTGTAGATCTATCTGCCTGATTACAGGGCCCTCAGCAGTGATGTATCTGAACACATTATTCAGGTTTATCATTACTAACATCATCTCTGGTTTCTGTATTGTCAACAATGTCCTCTCCATTCAGTCAGATAGGATGAATATATTAAATTGTATCAGAGGCATCATGAAGGTTAGAAATGGGTCATGTACTGGATTGTCTAGAGCTGAAGTCTACATGAACTAGTCCTGTTAGTAGCTGTGTTCAAGGTCTTCTTGTTCCCTCTTTTTGATTACAAGAAGAATTCAAAATTAGTTTAAGGATTATTTGGTGGGTTGTTGGTTGTTTGTGTTAATATTTCATGGTATCTGCCCATTGAGTTGTATCTGCCTAAGGGATGTAGGGAATCTTACTAGAAAAGTCTGGGTAAAACATATATTACTTGTGTAGGTGTCCTGGTTTCGGCTGGAGTAGAGTTAATTTTCTTCTCAGTAGCTGCTGTGTTTTGGATTTAGTATGGGAAGAAAGTTGATAATACACTGATGCTTTTAGGTGTTGCTATGACAGAATCATAGAATCATAGAATCATAGAATCATAGAATCATAGAATGGCAATGGTTGGAAGGGATCTTCAAGATCACCTGGTTCCAACCCCCCTGCCATAAGCAGGGACATCTTCCACTAGACCAGGTTGTTCAGAGTTCCATCCAACCTGGCCTTGAACACTTCCTGGGAGGGGGCAGCCACAGCTTCTCTGGGCAACCTGTTCCAGTGTTTCACCATCCTCATGGTGAAGAATTTATTCCTAATATCTAATCTAAATCTGCCCTCTTTTAGTTTAGAGCCGTTTCCCCTTGCCCTATCACTACACACCCCTGTGAAAAGTTCCTCTCCATCCTTCCTGCAGGCCCCCTTCAGGTACTGGAAGGCTGCTATAAGGTCACCCCGCAGCCTTCTCTTCTCCAGGCTGAACAGCCCAAACTCCCTCAGCCTGTCCTCACAGGAGAGGTACTCCAGCCCTCTGAGCATCTTGAATTTACCACTTCTGGATCACTGGATCAGATTTTTAATAGAATATTGGTGCCATGTATGATCTTAATCAGGAAGGAAGATAATTTCAGAGGCAGCTATTATCTGAATTACTTTTCTTGAGTTTCTAGGATGTCAGGAGGGTAAGATTCAGATTCCTAAACTAAATATCTAGTGCTATGTTAGCTGTTCCAGTAACTTCTCAGATTTCAGCTGCTCACCAGAAAAATGTGAATCTCCTTTATTTTCTTGGTCATAACTGTTGTATTTTGGATACCCTCATGTTCTGGGAAGACACTGCATGTCTGTGGTTAGACACCTGTGTTACTTCCTGAGGGGAGATCTTGATGGATTGTTCCAAGACATTCAACTCATAAAACAACGTAGCAAAAAAAAAAGAATTCTGGTGTTTAACACTTCAGAAACACAGCCAGGATAGTGTAATTTTCCATGTGCTTCCTGAATTGCACTTCTCTGAGTGAATTAGTAATCAAATAAGCTATCTTTCTTGTTTTGCATGTAAGAGATATTAGTGCATTCTTACCAATTTGTGTCTGCTTAGTACTCAAGAAGTGTTTTGTGTTCAATACAGCTGCTGTGTACAAGATGTGTAAGGCCTGGTAAGGTATTAGTTAGAAATTCTCAACTACTTTAGGATTTTAAAACTTTCTTTGTCTCTGATCATAACCATAGTTACCCTCTTTCCAATCTCTTTCAGGAAAACATTCACACCAAAAATCAAGACTCAATGGCTGAGCAATACTTTAACATAGATATTTCCCCCCTCCCGTGAATTGTTCCTAAATGAGAATTATTGATTCATTTTGAGTCTTGGCCCACATTAGAAAGAGGTTTCAGTTGATCAGAGTAGAGAATCATAGGCTAAGGACTTAACAGGATAATCTAGAATATATGATGTGCAACATCTAACATCTAGACTTGCTTCTGTGTTTTCAGGAGAAGTAGCAAGAAGAAGACGGAAATAAGTATGATGCCAATAACATGATGGAGGTGTATGGAATCTTTTGATTAAAGTACATGAGAAACCAAGTCCCTGAGAAATCTTTTGACAAGTGCTACCTCATTCCATTCAGCTTCTTTTCTTGAATACTGATTGATGTTTTGAATCAGAGGTTCCCCGAGATACGGCTGATTAAGAGCTTCCTAGTGAATACACATATCTTCAGACATTCTGCTCTAATGAAAATTAAGTAGAATAAAGCATCATGCTGCTGCTCCCCTTTGCAAGCAATTGCTAAACTCCATAACATATAGTTGTGAACATTTTGCCATTACTTGTAGCAAATTACATAGGCTTAAGAAGGCAGATGTTCTGTGAGATATCTGACAAGTCACAGCCCTGAAGTTTAACAAAGATCTCTTCTTAGGTATTATTTCATCCTTTTATTTCCACTTCCCAGCATGTGCATTCTTACATAATTATATTCAATATTCTGTAGTTTACGAGCAGTTTCTTCTGCCCTTAAACCTCTCCTTTTCTTCAGGCAACTTGCTTGATTTCACAAATTGAAATTCTAAAAGTTGTTTTGATCCTGCATCTGATTAACGCCTTTTGTTTTTTTGTTTCAAAGGACATCCATTCACTTTTCCTTGTCTAAGGAAACATCCAAGCAGGAGCAAAATTATAGCTTACTAATTATTTTTTCATTCCAGGTGGTATCGCTGCCTCTGGGATGTGTGAACAATTATCTTATGATTTATCCCCACTTTCCTTAATTGACTTTTTTTACACATCAGATAAGTTCATGATGAGTCAGCACTTCTGGCAATCAGAGACTCGTCAAAGATGCGTTCTTGGGGTACTTTCAATTTAGAAATGATGAACTGTCTTTAAGCTGCATGCTGACTACGTGAATCCACTTCCTGCAAATACAGACTTACGCCTTTGGGTATTACATTTATTTACATGCAGACATTTCTAAAGCTTTTACAGAAGCACCCTTGTTTTGCATTTTCTTTATTTACTCTGCTTTTGATTTATTTATTAATGAAATCTATTTGTTCTGTTCTTTTGAATGCTGTCTAGAATACTTGGCTAAACCAAAACTAAAGAAGTCGAAGAGGTTTTTTGAAAAGCCTATGTTTTTGAATAGTTCATTCCCAAGAGATGGTTCAATGTATTCAAGTTCAGTGTGTCTTCATTGTAGTGCATTTGCGAAAATCCACTCTTAGAATTCCATCTTTCTGAAAGTTTAGAGTTAACTGAATATTTGGTTTTACTAATACTTTGCTTTAATTTATGAGATATTTTCTTATTTTGGTTTCTCTGATGTAAATAGATTTCACTTCCCTTTATAGATGATTCAGTACTGCTTTCTTAGCTTTTTCTTTTCAGTCTATACCTACTATTTGTACTTAATTCAGATCTTTGCTGGCGGCAATTGTTGTTTCCTTCCAGTGAGTAAATTCAGATATTTATTTCTGTATCTGAACTTCCACTGGATAAGTAACAGAAAAGGGTTCCCAGTACGTAGAAGACTGGCTACTAAAGAAATAAACCTAGAAATGCCTTCATTTTCCCTTTCTCTTTCTGAAGACCCTTTCTTTTATATGTTATGTCAGAAGACAATACAATATGCAATTACACCACAGTAAAACTGAGCAGTTAAAATTAAACTTGTCTGATCTTGGAAAGAAAACCTCTGACTTAGAGCTTGGAACTGAATGGCACTGGGTTTGTTAACTAGAGCAACTAGGACAATAAATCTCTTTCTGCAGTATTAATAACAGCTGAGACATTGAAGGTGCAGCTAGGTATGAATATGGGATGCCCAAGAAGTTAAGGTTATATGGCCTTAAGATTTTATTCGTGGAATAAACTGTTCATCACATCCACCAGCTGAATTTGACGAAGTGCTTTCAAGTGGTGTATCATCTAGTCTTCACTGGACAATCTTTCTCTAACTTTGAACTATCCATAGGCCCTCTTTTCTTGGATCCAGACATACCTGATTGATTCAATTCCATTGATTTTAAATGACCACATGTATGATGTCTCAGCAATGCAAGCTTAAAACAGGAAGACTCTGTTACAGCTCTAGGAGCTCTGGATGTTTTTATGCACACAGAATAGTCTAATTTGACCAATATTGAACTTGCTGATTTTTTTCCTTTTGAATATAGATCTCGTTGTGATTGATCACACCTCAGCTGCTATACCTTGCTCCATGCGGGAAACGGGAAATCTATGTTCATTCCAAATGGTGAAAGTTCTGTGAGTTGCCCTTGCTTTGTTTTCTTCCTGTATCACAACTTTGAGTTTAAAAGAGAACATGGAGCTAATAAAATAGTGTTGCTGATTTAAGTGCTGTCCCACTCAAATAGGCATAACTCTTTTTTGCTGGAAGAAATCATTCATCAAAGAGAAATTTCCCAGTAAACCAGGCTATCAAACTGGAAAAGACCGTATGAAAAATAGGTCTAATGTTAAGCTAATAAAAACTACTAAAAGCTGAATTATTAAAAATATTTAATCCCTTTACTCTCTTGTCAGGATTCACTTTTATCTCCATTACTCCTGTACTATCTCTGTTCTGAGAAACTCCAATTCCTGGTAATTAGGTACTCTTGTCTAACTCCTGTGTTAAATTGATTTGTAGTCAGGTTTTATAATATTTTCACATAGTTATACTGTCTCTGGATACAAGTAATGCTGCTTTCTCCATTTTCTTGTACTTCTCTACTTGATACTGCTTTAGTCAGTAATCATATCCCATCTGAATCTTCCTTTCAGGCTCAAATAACTCAGCTAACTTCTAGACATCTTTTCCTAGACATCATCTTTCTTCCTTGATTAACCCTTCCTTTAATCCTCCTTGTTCAGTGTTACAGGTTTGTGTGGCAAGGTTTTGGTAGCGGTGGGGCTATAGGGGTGGCTTCTGTAAGAAGCTGTGAGAAGCTTCCCCCATGTCTGATAAAGCCAGTGCCAGCTGGCTCTAAAACAGACTCGTCGCTGGCCAAGGCCAAGCCAATCAGTGACAGTGGTAGCACCTCTGTGATAACACATTTAAGAAGGGCAAAAAAACCTGCAGTGAAACAGCATTCAAGAAAGAGGAGTGAGACAATGTGAAAGAAACAACTCTGCAGAAACCAAGGTCAGTGAAGAAAGAGGGAGGAGGAGGTGCTCCGGAAGCCAGAGCAGAGAGTTTTCTCCTGCAGCCCGTGATGAAGACCATGGTGAGGTAGGCTGTCCCCCTGCAGCCCATGGAGGTCCATGGTGGAGCAGATATACACCTGTAGCCCCTGAAAGGGACCCTGCACCAGAGCATGTGGATGCCTGAAGAAGGCTGTGATCCCGTGGAGGGCCCGCACTGGAGCAGGCTCCTGCTAGGAGAAGTGGAAGAATATAAATATTTTGGCAATAATAAATTGGCAAAAAATCTGGGAATTTTTTTCCAGATTTCCAAAAACATTCTTTTTTCCTTTTTTTACAGTTTCTGGAAACACAATTTAGTTTTAGGAAAATAATAAATGTTTTTTTTTCCTTCATAATTACTTTATTTCTGAAGACATGGCAAAATTCTGCCCAGTAGCACAGAGGAGATAATTTATAAGTTTCTGTGCTCTTACTGTCTTTTGTGGCTTCCAAATCAGTCATGAGTCCTTCTCTGCAAACTCTCTGCATGGGACCCTGTTACTTACAGCTTGCTTCTTTTTCCAAACCCAGTTTAGGAGCTTTGATGAACACGGGTGCTTTGACTTTTTAGGACAGGAAGAGATAGCTTGCTTGTTTGTTTGTTCTTAGCATATTTACTTCTGTAAGAATTTGCTCCTACCAGGAAAGACACAAGGCTAAGCTAAAAGTTATTCCTCACAGCACGTTGTCAAACTTCTCCTTTGTGTTTGTTGCCTTGTCACTGGATCCTAGAGTGCTCCTGACATCGTATCCTGGGCACTTCATGTATTTGTCACTTGGATTTGTCATTTTTGCAAAGGAAGAATTTCCAGACAAAAGAAAGAGAAGGAAAGTCTCAGTTTCCTTCCCCTATCCAGTAAAGAACAGTTGTAATTCTAAATTATTCAGTGGGCACACCACATGGACTGTGGAGAGTGCCTTTTGAGCGCATGCAATAATAATAACACAATTAATAATTAACAACTATGCTGGACTGGGCCTTCCAGCATTGCTTTCTTCGAAAATTGACAAACACTTCTGAATAACGTAGGTTCACTTTAATACCCAGCATAACGTCAGCTGTAAGTTTATTACAAAATTGGCTCAAGTTGAAATGGGCCGGAAATAAATGTGATGCCAATCACCCCACCAAGTGCTATAAGGAAAATTTTTCTTTGAGAGTCTGGAACAGCTTCTGAAATTAGAAAAAAGTGATGTGTGATGTATGACACCGTACATACTCCCAAGAGACCTCTTAGTTGTTACTGAATTAAGAAAAATCTTAGTGAGAGCCTGAGAAAGTTAGTTGGCCAGCTGGGAATCTGTGGAATGTTTGACCATCTGAAAGGCAGTCAAAAGAGACAGAAAAAAAAAAATTCAAAAGGCCCTGAGACATGCGTAGGCTTTGAGTGCTATGGACTGAGTGCAAAGGTGGGAAAATAGTATATTTTCACAAGTCTTGCAAGCAAAATAGGTGCAAATTATGTTCTAACTAGTCATTAATCTGATGTATACTATGTTCTGATTACAAATGCCAGGATAAAAGGATTTATTTAATCTCTAACTTTGGGTTGTTAGAAGTCTTTTTATTGTGGTTAGTAAAGCTCTTCTTTTTCTTTAGCTGGGTGGTGTAAAATTTACTACTTGTGAATTTAAAAATCTATCACTGTAAACATGATTTCCAAAGCTGCTGCAGAAGCCTGTAAGCTTCCCAAATGCTTCAGCTGGAAGTCATGGAGGAATATTGGTGGCTTCAGTACTGTTGCTTTCTTGGGCTGTATTTTAGTCTTACGCCAGACAATTCTGTAAGCACTAAGGAAGATTTGTCTTCTGCTGGCTGAGCAGCACTGGCGCCTAAGAAGATCTAAATTCCAATTGGTATTTTGCCCACATTTGGGGCATTGATAATGATTTTGCCATTCTGATACCTTGCACTTTTCTGCTAAAACCATAAGATTTCACTTGACGGTGGAAGGGTGACTCTCTTTTAACCTCTGGATTTTAAGTGACACAATTTATTTTTAGTCTCATTTTGCTCAGTCAGTTTGGGCTTGTTAAATAGTTACAAAACTAATAAGAGACATACACAAAGTATAATCATATAAAAAATCCTTACAAGAATTCTGGTTAAAAATCAAAGTATATCAGTTAGTATTGATTAGCTTAATGGAATTGGGGCTGTTTCCTCCCCCTCCCCTTCTCATTCTTAGTCTGTGCTCTATGACTACGGCTGTCTTCACAGTTTCTCTCCTGCCTAATGACTGTGGAACCTGATTACCAATTTGACTTCGGGTAGGAATTGCCAAGATATTTTATTCCCTTTAAAGTGATTACAACAGATGTCCCGATAAACTAATTCTTCCACTGTGCAAAAAGATATACTCTTTATTTTATATCAGAGATTCCATATTGGAAAGAAAACTCAGAACTGTGCTTCTTTACCCCTGCTGTTCACAGAGTAAGTTGCTTTCATCAAGAAGAAAAGATTAAGAGAATTTTTAATTTATTTTATTTTATTCACATTTGCAATAAATCTAATAGTCAGATTCATCAACATGATGGTGATGTGCTGTATTGGCAAGAATAAATTTTGAACAAGGTCCTCCCAACTTTAGATCTAAGCACTGCAATTTAGATGCAGCTTCAGTCTTTCAGGCTCACTGCATATCCATATTGATCCCTGTAAAATAAGCAACGACAACAAGAAAGAGCAACCTATGCTTGCTTTCTTTTTAGCCTTTTTCAGTTGTTTCACTGTAGTAGACTTTACTGTTCCTGCTGAAAGCTTCACTGTGCTTCTAAGGTTGTTTTTATGAAGATTCATTGGCATCTGTATATGGATCCATTTGTACATAGTTGGTTTATATGAAAAAAACTTCATCAAGAATAAACAATAATTTTTCTAGTCTTTAACTTCAGTACAGTTCTGCACCAGCTAAGACTTTTTCAGTGCTGGTTTTAGCACGTAGGATGTCTGTTGGCACATGCCACCAAACAGCTGCTGAATTACTACAATCTCAGGTGACTGCTGTGTGTAGCAGCCAAGTCGGGATGTGGCTTTGCCAATCACTTGAGTCTTGGCATTGATGAGGAGAAAATTTAGGTCAAATCTTTCTTTCACTGGACAGCCTCTGCTTTGTTGCTTCATCAGGGCATAAATCTACAGTGAAGGGCCCTGTGTTGATTTTCACCTCTTCTGTGTGCAATTTCTTTTATGTACCTCAGGAATGAAAAAGAAAACCTTCTGTACTACTCTGATCATTCGGCTGATTTTGACACTTCAGAATTCATTTTATATAGAATTTATTTGTGCTTTTTATTCCTGAGGAGCTGTGGCAAAATGAAATATCCTTATGTATCAAGATCTGTTTGGAAGTACATACAATGGAAAGATATCCTGTGCATCAGCCAAATTGTATTCTGCTGAAAAATACGGGCTATTTTTTCACATTTTCTCCACACACAGAAAGTATGTTCCTTGTCTCAAAGAGACTTTCATTTGACAAGTCTCAGTGACTGGTGCATCCTCTGTGAGATGGTACTTGCAGAAAAGTGAGAGTTTCATGAAGTAAGTTTTTCCTCCATATTCTCATTTGAAAAAATCTGTCAGAAGTTCCAGTCTACTTTTAGCTTTTGTATAATTTATGCCACTTATGAATGTGGGATGAACCAGAACAAGCACACTAGATATGCTCAGTTTGTATTATTTTTCTGTTAAAATTTCAAAAGTACCTAACAGAATTAGGCATTCAGTTCTCATTGAGAGTAAAAGAAATTAAGCTCATCTTTGAAGGAGTTAAGGGAGTTTTTGAAAATGCAGCAAAACGTCTTTGTAGACTGTGAGAGTTTAAAGCTTTAGATTGATTTTAATAAGGGATAAATAGCCCAGAAGACTGAATAGAAGTATTTCTGATGAACTGTCCACAAGAATTATTATGTACTACTGTGACTATACCTATTGATTATTGTTACTTCAGATTTGTTCAGTGCCTGGAGAAAAATCATGTTCTTTTCTCTAAGGACTTTTTCATTTTGGGAGTGAAACAGACACCTCTCTGAAAAGCAGAATTTATGAAGGTTCATTTCCTACAGCTCTGCTTCTGTTGATTCTCTGGTTCCTAACAGCATAGCTAAGCTAATTCTGCAACATTTGCCTACTGAGAAGGCATTAGTGTCTTCTACCTAAATGCCCTTTTCACAGAAATTTCAGCACTTAATGATTTTGAGACCTGAGATCTTCTCATCTACTTTGACTGTGAGTCAGGATCTGAGAGACAGACAGATGCAGGTACTAGACCTCATTTCCTTGGGAGCCCAGATTAAGAAGAGTAACTGGTGTTAATAGAGTTTGGAAAGGAGAAGAATAAGGCATGAAATAACATGAGGTTACAGCGGTAAGTATGAGACTTCCAGAGGACCCATGACTTGACACATATTTTACGGTAATATTCTTCCTCTGCGGCTAGACTTCTGTGACTTTCAGCTTTTCCTTGGTATCTTTGTTTTGCCATTTCAGGAATTTAGCATTAAAAATAACATGGAATATTTCAGCACTGTCTGGTTATTTGACATGGGGAATTTTCCTGAGTAATAGTGACAAGGGCTTATGGTTTTCCCATATGTTATATAGATGAAGACCAGTTATATACAAAGATAAACTGAATGTAGCTTAAATATATGATTTATGTATGGTACTCAGGAATAAGTTAGCTAATTTGTCATCTTGTTACACTGTGAAATTATATTATTCTGCTACTCTTCCATCAAGCAATCAAGTAGAAAAATGAAGTTGTCTTTTGTGTCCAATAATATTTTCTAGGCATTTTCTGTTTCGTTTAATTTTAATTTTATTCTGGCAAGCAGCATGTGAACGGTGGGGTTGCTCCCACCTCCTTCACCCTTTCCCCCCGAAATCTCCAGGGGAGATTTATTGTCCGTAGGTTTCTTTATTCAGTGTTATTGAAGATACTGTTTCATAACTGTGACAAGGTAGCACTGCGCACACCGGCTGAGAAATTTTCTACATATTCACTTCTTAGAGTGAGGGTGTACCATGGTGCCTGGGTGTGGAAGGTGATATGTTTTCATAGGTGTGAAGAATTCCTCATGGACTGATGTGCTCCTAATCTCTTGCTGGTGCGAATGCCTGGAAGTGCTCGAAGATATTAAAAAGAATCTTATTTTCAGTGTGACTTCTATATGAACAAGCTGTACATCAATATAATCATATAGTTCCCTGTTTATTTGTAAGTTATACATAGCATTACAAAACTGCAGCTTGAAAGAAGAAATGAAAGCAATACAGTGGTGACGATGTGCCTTGTGCAAATGGTATCTCTGGTATGCTGAAATAGTTTTGAAGTTCCTGAATTACTTTCTGAACTAGTTTCTCAGTTAAATGCTAGGGATGTTGAATCTTGGCAAGGACCATATATTAACAGTTTCTGCTGAGGTATAACTAATGATATGAAATCTCTCTTTACGTATCTCTGGTCTGTCTGTGCATTCACTTTAAAAGTAACACCTTTAAAAGATTTGCATGTCTGTAGAAGATATTTCTATTTATATAATACATTTTGGGAACATACATTTACTTATCTAGGGTTTCCACATAGTTGAAGATTCTGTTGGATGATTGCATTTATCTTGGTTCTAAATGGAGGCAGAAATCCACACTGGATTGCTTTACTGTAGTCATAAGTAGGACATTTGGGATAAACGTTACATGCACTAAATTTTCATTTATTTAATAAAAAGAAAGGACAATATTGTCTGCTTTGTTTCATGAACGAATCCCAAGCTCTCTTCTTTTTGGGATAAGGATGAAATTTTCAATCTTTATCAGGCTGTTATTGAACACTTCTCTATGTACTGTCCCTCAGTCGTGGTTTATTTATTTATTATAGATGTCATCACATTTTAATAGTCAGCAAGTTCATCTGGCAATAAATTAAAACATTTTGTTAGTTTTCTAGATGTAAATAAAGGCCAATGAAGTACTCATTACAGATGGGAGATACTGAAGACTTAAATCATTATCAATAAACTGCCTCATTTTCAATATATTACAATGAAACTTCTATTTGCTTAGATAAAGTACTTCATGCAAATAACCATAAAGAATTTCAGAGTAGGAATCAGGGAAATAATAGAGCATCCCTAAATCCCCCTTCAGCTTGTGGATTGAATCTATAGATAGGCAGAATATCAAGGCTTTTCCCCACAAAAAAAGACTATAACTGAAATTGTAGTTTTCAAAAATATTAATGGATTTTTTACCCCCACAAACCTTTTAACAAGGCAGAAATGTTAATATTTGAAAAACAATAGGCAGAGGTAATCATACTGTTATAAAAGTAATTGATACAGAAAATACTAGATTTTTTTCAAAGTGAAAAAAAAGATGTTGATTCCAGTAGAAACTAAATGAAGTCCTGAAAGGAGTTCTTCATTTAACAGTGTTCTCTATAGATCAGTATACACCACAATAGTTGACCGGTGCATGTCAATAGGAAGCATGAAATCCAGGAACAGATCTGAAGCTACATCCATCTGTTGTGCTTAGATATCTGTGCATATGCAGGATCCAAATGAGATCCCGTGAGCAGAACTGAAATCCTTTATTTCAAAGGGTTCAGCACAGTCACCTTTTACATTTTGTAGTGGAGCTGTCTGGGAAACAGCGATAAGCAACTTTTTCGTGATGGACATGTAATTAGCGTGTTGGTAACACACCAGTCTTTTGGCTATTGCTGCACAGTGTTCACACAGCATGGAGGCATTTTCCCCACTGCAGTTAAGCTAGGGGTCCGCAAGAGTTAAGGAGGGCACACAGGCTGGACAGCTTACCTAAACTAACCAAAGGGATATTCCATACGCTAAGATGTCATGCTCAGCAATAAAAGCTTGAAGAAAGGAGGACGAAGCAGGAGGTGTTTGTGATTATGGCACTGGTCTTCCCAAGCAACCATTACACATGCTGAGGGCCTGCTTTTTCAGGAAGGGTCTAGATATCTGCCTGCCTGCCACTGGGAAGTAGTGAATGAAATCTTCTTTTTGAATTGCTTCTGCACACAGCTTTTGCTTTCCTCATTAAACTATGAACACTGAGATAGTCAGGCCTTCCTTCTTTTTTGATCCCACCCTATGGGATAGATGAGTGAGTGAGAGGCCGAGAAGGTGTTCGGCTGTTGGCAGGAAACAACCCACCACACCTGGTTTCAAGTTCATTCTGCTAATATTGTTAGTTCACCTTTTTCAAGGACTGTTTTAATGTAAAATGCACAAATTTTTCTGAGTAAGTGGTAGAACCAGGACACCCTTAGCTGCCCTTTCTGCTGAGCCTCATGGACATCAGGCTATGGAGTTGCTCTCTGCCTTGTGAAAAAACTCCTCCACCTGTTTACGTCTTGGTTTTTCCTTAGGAGGGAGAGTAAGGGGTTTTGCTGCTTGCTGCAAAATCATGAAAAGAATCTGACTTAAATTGACACTAGGATATGATTCTGATCCTTTTAGTGCTGCCCAGGGTTTTTTGTATAATCTAGCAAAACTCAGGCTTATTGAGAAGTGCAGTAAGCATGTTTCCTTTGCATTTCCTCTTGAGGCAAAACAACACTCCATGCTGATGCCAGAAGGAAATAGTCTATCTCTTCTGAGTTTCAACTGGAGAGTTTCTTTTCCTGATTAAGGGCAAAAAGGAAATAAAAATTCCATTATAGATAAATTAGTCACAAGGTTCAGGCATTTATGGAGCCATAGAGTTGCATTGCAACAAATATAAATTTTTTTGCAAATTATTTTTGTCTTCAATTACTAAAAAGTATCATTCAAGATTAATCATGTCTACATTAGCAGCCTTATTACAGACAGGAAGTTGAAAGAAGATAAATAACAGATTTACTTGCTTTAATTTAACCTTAAAAAGAATAATTCTTGTCTCACTTGAATCTACAGTAAATAGGATTTTCTTATAACTTTTCCATTTCTATTGTATTTTGACTCTTCTGTTTCCGAAAAATTCTGATGATTTTAGAAGCTATATTATTTTTTCATTTTAGTGACAGTCCCATGAAAAAGAAATGCTAATACAAAGAGGCAGCTATTATTCTTAGTTGTTTCCCTCAGTCAGGAGTACTTACCAAACACTAACAATAGATTTTCGCATGTTAAATAAGGAGTCATTAGGCAAAAATAAATGTATCCAAGAGACACATATGCAATGCTAATTGACAACTGTGTACACAAAGAGCTTCCATTTATTTTATTACAGTCAAACATAACCTTTGTAAATGTCAGCTCTGTGTTCTGTTGACCAGCATTTTAATTCAGACATATTGTTCTTCGTTTTTAATTGATTATCATTTTATTCCCTTCCAACACATGGTTCTTTCATATTAGCTGCTGTTGCATATTTCATGATTCTTTTGAAAGTAACAATCCAATTACGATTATTTTATGGGGCAAATTATAAAAAAAAAAATAGGAAAACTGATCTCTCTAATTCAGTAGAGGTTTTGTGGTGGTTAAGGTCACAGAGGATACAACATTTGCAGTATTTGTACAGAGTCCAAAATAAATCTTACCAATGAAGAGATAATTGTGGTAATACCAAACTGCCCTAATAGCAAGGAGGTAGTGAGTTAAGATGAACAGAGTGGGCATTTCAAACTTTTATCAGTGTTTTCAAAGTCTGACTCAGGAAAGCTAACAGATGTGAACAGGTCCATGTTGTTCAAAAGTGTCAAAGTCTCAGTGAACCTTAGTAAGTCCTACCTTAGTACAGAAGGAAACCTCACAAGTGTCTCATCTGATATGTTGAGACTCAGATGGAGGATATGGGTAACAGCTGTTAATTGTGGTTTTCTGATCCCAAATCATTTGTCCTTGGATAATTTATCAGGGAAAAAAAAAATCAGTTTAACTTACAGCACTCAAAGAACATATACAGCTCTATACTGGCAGGCTCCCTTCTTACTCTTACTGTAGCGTGCCATTTATTTTTCTCTGGGAAGGAGAAGCTGGCAGAAGTTGTGCATGTGTGTTGCTTCTCCTTTTCAGAGGGAAACTGTGTATTAAGAGCTTTTGTGCAATACAATACAGGGTCACATGGAAGCAGAACCTCTCCTACATTTTACAAGTCATTCAGGCAAAATACGATTTGTTGTCATGCTGAATTTCCATTGCATTTGATGAGAACTTTTGATAAGATTTTTTTTTTTAAAAAAAGATATATAGGAAAAACAGCTCCTGATTTACTTCTGAGTGTTATTTGGTGAAGTCTGGTTGACATTTTAACTAGAAAGGTTGTAAGTACTGAGCAACCATGGAGGACTCAAATTCAACATCACTGGAAGAACCAGAAAGCCTTTTGATACACATTAGCATTTTACATCAACAGAGAGTAAATTGTCAAGCTTATATGCTATTCACTATTCAATAGGATATAGCAAACAGGAGAAGGTACATTGAGTAACTCTTCAGTTCAATTAACTCAATCCTGAAGAATATTGTGGGGGTAAACTCATAACAGAAAGATATACTAAAAGCTATTAATGAGATGATGTGCAGATGACCCCTAATTTATTAAGTCCCTAAACTGCCAGCTGCCAAAAGCTGAGAATGAGTACTGTGAGAAACATTACTTTTTTAGTGTTTCTCTAGGCATAAACTGTTAGTCATGCTTGGATAGAGGACACTGGGATAGAAGGACTATTGGAAAGGCTGTGTTAATGCTCCAAATTACAAAATGTTCTACTGGAAAATTCAACTAAGTTGTTATAATTTTGTCATAGAGACAGCTAACAATTTGAAAAATTTAGGTGGTAAGAAAAATCTTAGAACAATGATAGCTAATAATTTTTTCTTAATATTACTAAGTTTTATTTAGAAGTAGAAATTGCAGCAATAAAAGCTAGACATTCAAGAAAGGCAAGAATTTTTTTTACGCATTACATTATTTACAGCAAAATATACTAAATATTTCAACGCATTGTTTCTAAATGTTGGTAGGTAACATTATAGTGTTTGGCTTGCTACTCGATGATATAAAATGCTAAATCATTTATGGGACAGGATTTTGAAAAATATTCTTTTAAAAGCCTATTTTAAGCACTCTTCTGTTGATTAGTATGAGGGGTCATACAGGTGTTGGAAATGCTATTTTCAGAAGATTTAACAAGGGAAAGTGATCACAGATTTTACCATTATAAAAAATAAAACTAAAATTCTTTTTTTTTCTCCTCTGTAATTATTTCTTACACATGAAACACATCCACTCCACCCCCCATACAATCAAGCTACTTCTCCTCAGGGTTTAGCCAGAAGAGAGATGATAATACATTTTTTTTCTATTTAAAATAGTTGGAATGTTGCTCAATTACTGTGGAACTCAACTTCATTGAAGCCTTTAAATAAGTAGGAGGCAGATTTTGTATAGATGGATAGTGTGGTAAATCACACTGAAATTTTTTGTTGTTTAATTTTGCAGATAACTGTTTATTTTGCATATTCAGCACCCGTTTTTAAATATGGCCAGTAAATGGAGACCTTCAAATCTGAACATTGAAATTATTATGACTTACCTTAGATGATAAATGTTGCAGAAAATGGGAACATAGTAAATGCATTTGAATTATGTTCTAAAAGAAATATTGTTGTAGCCATGGCAGTGTAAGAATGTAAGAGAGGGAAAGTGTATGCAGAGAGATAATAAGACTCAGTAATTTAAAATCTAATATCTTTTGTCAGACCATATGATAACACTGAAGGTGATGGTAGGGGAATGAAACAAAGCCAGCATGTCTTTGGCTCTGTCTGCTGTCAGGTCTAAAAAAAGGTCACAAAATCCATCCTAAATATTACTTAGACACAATGTTTTCTTTTATTTTGTTGCTTACCTTGTGTAAATTTCCATGAATTATTTCAGGTAAGACCATTACAAAGCTTCTATGAGTGATGTACAGCGGCTTCATGTAATTTCTAGAGTAAGTGCTATAACTTCCTTCAATTTACTAGTATATAATCAAGTTTATCAAAATTCTGTGTGGTTGCAGGGTGTGACAAGTAATTGACTATATTTTCCATTAACATTTCTGAAACCAAGGTGAGAGAAAGACTGTTCTTGATAAGAACAGTAACTGTACAGGTCCAGACACTGATTCCATAAAGACATGTGTGCTTCAGTAACCTCAGATTAAGTGCAGGGTTAAGGTCTTGTAGGATGCTGGAGGCTGAAGCACGTGGGTGAAAACCTTATGTCTGCAGCTCAGCCTTGAATTGCTAGCCTCTTGCTATTCTGGTCATAGCTTTTTCTAACTGTAATTTGAGACTGTGATGGCATCACAAAACAATTTTCTGTTTGACCTTGCTTGGGTAAGGTTCCCAGAGGTGAAAGGCAACTGCAATTATCGACTGTAAAACTTAACCTCCCGCTTTCCTTATGTTACCTGTGAAAACTTCACTATTACATCATATACTACAGTGATGAGGTCTGGTTCCATACTCTCTCTCACCTTGGTCTCTCGAAATGAAACCAAAACACACACACACACTCCCCCAAAACCCAAGAACTAGAAGAGATTTTCCTCTAAGGAAGGTAGTTCGATGTCAGAATGGAGTTTTAATAAATAGCACTTCCAATGAATTGTGCTGAACACTACAAAGAAAGATACAATATATTATTTTTAAAGGCGGTTCCCATGCTTCTAGTGCATTTTCCCATGAAGAGTTCCTGTAATGCAACTAGTTAGTATTGTATTGTGAATGACAACTCTTATTTGGCTACTTTATTGGTAAGTTATCGAAAGCAGGCAATAAACTATGGTTTATTTCTAGATTGGTTATTTGTAGAAGTCACCTAATAGATTGAGAAAAGTAAATGTTAAATAGCAAAAGCAAAAGTCACAATATTTCTCAGATAGTAAACTACGTTTTAAAGAATATATGTTTTGGGTAAAAGATGTCAGCTTCACAGGCAGAAAAAAAAAGTGATCTTCTTATGTCTAGTAGCCTTCATTCTTTGTTACCTCAGAATGGATACATGATACCCTGAATATTGCTAAATTACTTTGAAAACAAGCCTTAACCTTCTTTTAAAATCAAATTTAGACTAAAAATCATTCCTGTCTGATCAGCAGTTACATGCTATTTGTTGTTTTTCTTAACAGTATGAAACCTCAACTACCATTGTGATTTAAAAAAAAAAAGAAAAAAAGTTTTTCTGAAAGAAGATGGTCTTTGGCTTCCTTTCTATTGTCTCATTAAATGTAGATGGTTTTACCTTTCCTGACGCCAAGCTGCCATGCTATGCTGCATTTCATTCTTTACAGGACACGATTAATGCTGTATTTCCATGTCCACTGAATATTTTCCAACACTGCTCATATTTCCTTAAAAGTGTTTTCCTGTTATGCTTCCCTGCCCAGATAGTAGAAGTACTGGTGGTTTTAGGAACTCCATTGCAAAATTTCTTTAAAAGGCTAGAAGCATAGTTAAATAGATAGATACACACACACATTCTCTCTCACTTTAAAAAAAAAAACAAACCTTAAAATTGAGATTAAAAAAATGTTTTTGTAGCATCCTAAATATTTCCACCATGGTCTGTATCAGCACATTTCTGTTTACGCTTACCAAGGAATGGAAGATTCCATAAGACCAGAAATGGACCCAGTCTCATAAAACAGTAATCCATTAAGCTGTAGTTACTTGTTTGCATGTGAAAGTCTGAACACACCTGTTTCAGTAGCTTAATTGGGGATGTCTTACAAATAAGAATGTGTTTGAGGAATATATTTTAGAAATAGATTTGGTACATGTGGAACTATAGGACTGGAGGTGTGAAAAAAACCCAAAAATGACACAGGGTATTTTGGTCATTTAAAATGGTGATTTTTAATTGGAAAAAATGTTAATTACATTGTGTTTCTCAACAGAAATTTGAAGTTAAACATTTAGCTATTTTTATCAATATGATCTGATCTATGAAAATGACACTTTTCTTTCATAAAATGTTTTAACTACAAGTTGAATTCATATCAAAGCAGAAAATGTGCCTTTGTCTTGAAATACTGCTTTTAAATGATGTTAAAATTTGCTTCTTCTGATTAGAAACCAAAATTAATTGAAGTCAGAAAGAGAAAATGCAAATCTAAATGAAACATCCTGATGAAGAGGAATGACATTTGAAATTTTTACTTGATTGACTGATTTGCAAAGGCAGCATAAATTTTCTGTCACCTCAAGGTAATATGTATTGTTCGAGATTGCAAATACAGTAGAGACAGAAAGGAAAAAAGAATACAAAACTAGATAATATTTAAAGTATTTGCTGTCTACCAATATATTATTTCACTATTATCTATTCTTATGTTTCTCTTCTCTATTCTGTTTTACATTTTTTAAAATTTGAGTTGTAAATTTTCTGTAGTGTAATTTATTGTAGCTTTGAATGTTTTGTTAAATAAAAAAAAAGAAACCTTCTTTATTTTCCATGGAGAAAGAAACCATACTGAAAAAAAGGTAAAAGTACATATTTGACGTAGCTTAGATATGCAGTGACTGATCCGGTGATGCTACATGAAAAGTATGAGTTAAGTGCTTTTAACTTGTCCTATAAATTTGATAGACTTTAATCCTTAGTTGCTTAAAATGGTTGTGCCCAGGTAGGTCAATGAGTTGTAGGAGCGTAGGAGAGTACAACTACCCATCTGCAGACAAAAGCAGACTTTTTCACTGAAAAGATAAGATTGTTTACCTAGAACTTCACATTTAGATGTGAGGGGAAGTCTCTATTCTTCCAATTTTCTGATGTTTATTGAATGGATTAATTCTTGTGATGAAAAAAGAAGTATCATTTAGAAAGATTTTTTTTTTATAATTTTGACTGACATTTTTATTTCTTCCTTGTACTAAAACCCAGACCCTGATATGACCAAGGGTAATGCATATATATCCTAATAATCTATAAAATATTTAAAGAAATTATGTCCTATCAACAAAGGTGATCAAAGGGACACAAGTGATATGTTTCTGTGGTTTATAAGATTATATTTTACTGTAACCTACAAGAACCTAACACAGAAATGTGTGATTTAAATTACTCTGGTTAAATTAGGAATCTCTAATCCAAAGTTAGAATATGAAGAGACCTTTATTTTGGCTGCAATTCAACTATGCCCAGGACTTACCATGGACATTTTGAAAGAGAGAAGGACAAAAATAACCAGATGATATTATGAATTATTTCTTGGGGAAAAAATGTTACATAAATAATCAAAATATTTTTCCTTTTTTTTTGAGCAAAGTTTCCTGTTTAGTGTTCTTTATGCACAAATCATGGGAAAAAAAGCTGCTAGCTAGCTATTATAAATACAAAAATTTTAGTCATAGTGGGAGTTAGCAGAAATGAATAGCATAATGAAGTGTCCAGCTCCAGTGCAATTTAAATTGACTGTTGCACTGGTAAATAACTCTGTTCCTGTAATATATAGTAGCATTTCTCTTCTAGCTTAATTCAGACAGAGAGGACTACTAGGCGTTACCAGAATAAAGCCTTGGGGAACTTTAAATTATTTACTCAAGCTGGTGGGCTCTCTGCAAGTTCTGACCTCCGTATTGTCACGGCTAGTTGTTATTCTTTGGATACATTACCAATTGTTGCCTTTACATTTTCATTTAGCACTGTACAGACACACTTTAAAAGGAGAGGCAAGCCTACCTGGTCAGTAATGCGTACTTTTGTACACAGAAAGGTGCTGGCTGGCTTGGGTCAAGCAGTCATTTAGTTATAATTCTGCAAAAATATTTCCCAGGTCTTGCTTCTCAGATATATTTGTTCACTGTCTGCTACTACAGCTGTCTGCACCTTCTTAGAGCTGAGCCAGACCTGAGGCTCCTCCCACATGAAGGGTTAGAGATGAGGCACGTTGGACAACATGTTCGACGGCTCTGTTTTGCTCTATGAAAATAGAAGTGACCTGCCATGTGCAGCTATAAAAAGCTGATTTTAGGGGTAAGTGCTGCAGTTCCTTCACCTTTAGAAGTGGAAGGCAGGCTTGATCTATGTCAAAAGGGGGCATCAGTAGCAATTGAAAAATCTTATCTTTCCAAAGCCTATGGAGTTGAAATGTCTGAAATGTCCTGTATGTTTATAGTTTTGTTGAGATAAAAGAAATAAACTTTGGAAACAGAAGGAAAGTACAGCACCTTGCTTGAGAAATAGTCCTTGTCTAGACTCTATTTCTAAAGATACAATGAAAGAATTGTGGTGTGTTTGTTTTCTGACGTTTTGGATTTTTTATTAAGAGCAAGAGAGGAAGAAAATCAGATTATTTCATTCATTTCAGGTTTTGGCTGCTATAAAATATTATGTTATTTTAACATCTTGCTTTGGGAAAAGTAAAACGTTAGTTGATGAATATGTACATAAATAGATACATGCGTACATTAGTTCTGTCTAGTAACTGCAGCAGTTGCTAACTACTTATGTCCTGCCTCTCTAGCCCTTTTAAGGATTTGCTCCTGATTTTATTCCACAAAAATAAATCTTACAAGTTACAAAGAAAGAACATCAGAGAGCTCCCTGTTCAGTCAGTCACATGAGTTCATTGGAATTCTCTTGCTCTCCTCAGTAGAAATTAAATTAAGTCTATAATTGCTCTGTGTAAATTTTGTCTGAGTTCGGAATGCTTAGGCAGCCCCTTGGACACAGGTACACTTAAGACTTGCATAGTCTTCATACTGATCAATGTCTGATGGCACACCCTCAATTTGTATTAAAAAGGCAGATAAGACGTAGTAATTGCTATTTCTTCCTATTTTATCAATTTTTTTAACAGAGCTATAGAAACACTGGAAACTCTTCCCTTTATATTGCGTACTCGGATACAGCTTGAGCAGTGTCTGTTTCCAGAATTCTTATACTGTGTAGCCTATTCAAATGGGAAGCAAAGATATGAAATTAAATATCAATTATTTCAGACATAGATACTGAGGCAGAGAAGCATGATTTCCCTCTATGGTAGGCTCACAGGCTCACGCTTCTATTTATCTATTGATATTTGGCAAAGGAGTTAGGGCATGACTCAACTGAAGAGGCAGCAACAATTATTTGATACGTGAAAGTTCACTGTAGAAGACATCTTGTTAAATACTGTGGTTGCCAGAAAAATAACTCTTTGCCTTTGACACCCCACCTTCCCCCCCCCTCTTTCATTGCATTTTCCAAGGCAGGCAGAAACTACTAAGAAATTAGTACGTGTGATGCTGATTAAATAGTCTGAAGTATGTCCATTAGAGTGGTATAAGTTTAGAGAATAGATTCATCCAGAGTAGAATTTATATATTTACATATTGTCTCCATTCGTCTCATACATTTACATGCATAACTTTTCTGTGGAAGAAGAAGAAAGATAAAACTAAAATATGCATTCACAAGTAAGAATATGTAATTGTAAGTCATGGACGGAGTTCTTAGCAAAAGACCACAGTAAGAAAAGCAATTATCTTTGTAGAAATTCTAATGGACATTGTGGAATAAGCTGAGAAAAGGAAGTGTATAACAAAATAAAATCTTTCATGAAGTGGAGTACACAGAAATATCTACAAATCGCAAAACATGAATTGACCTTAGGACATTCTGTTACTCGAACAAGAATGTAATAGCTACTACCTTCAACTACGCAGAAAAAAAGAATAAAAAACCTTTGTGGCAAGCTTAGCAAACTGCTCATAATAAAGCAAGCAAGATCCCATAAAGTGATTTTTTTCCCTTATTGCAAGAACTAAAACATTGAAATGTAGCAGAACAATAAGTTAAATCTGAAGTCTTACTAGAGGTTACATCTGACTCTACCTCAGTGGTCCATTTATAAATGAAAAATACAAGGAAACAGGATGCAAATCAAAAGCAGTTTACAAAAAGCTAACTATTTTCCTGTATATACAACCATAACTCTCTGTGTAATAAGGTCTTCACTTTTTACATATCAGTAATTTTAAAAAAGAGTTTACAAATACCTGTTTGCTTAACTTTTACTCCTGACTAGGTTCCTAGAAATCAGCAATTTTGTAATCTGATATACTTCATCCTGTTAAACTAAGCATTCAAAAAAAATCTTTAGCAAGTGTATAAAGTTTAATATTCCTGTTTAAAAACGCATTTCATTATATTACCCAGGAATAAAGAAATAATTACAAGGCTTTGTCAGTCTTCTGTTTTTCAAGTTGATTTTGAGAGTCTGGAATATTTCTTTAATAGATGCCAATTTTCAGATGGAAATTCAAGACTATCCATTCATGACTTCACATTTTACATCTCCTTTTTGTACATACCCGTGGACAATGGGATTTAATAACACCAATTTTTCTGACAAAGTTCTTTGTAGTTTTGTGGATTTTTTCTTGCAAAAGCATGTGGAATTCTCCAAAAGGGTATTTGAAAAAATGGTAAGTCCTGCTAGCAACATTAGTAATTTTTGCAGAATAAGGTGTTCAACAAGACCAGGGCAATTTAATTCAGTAAGTGTAGATTACAATGGGGGAAACTTACAGGTCCCCTTGGAACTTCACATATTAGGTCTTTGATGATCATCGACATGAATCTAGGTTTTCCTGAGTTAAGCCCCTATGGCTGTTGGTACTCTGCATCATCCTCCTTTTATAGTTATTTTGCTCACATTTGCACAGTATTCTGTTATTGATTTTCATTGTTCTCTGAGGCTTTATATCACAGTCTAGTCTATTGGTTCACTTTGTAGATAAGTTTTCTAAATTGCCAGGCATTTTCACAACCTACCCTCTACCACTTTGCTAACTGATATTGATTTGTAACAACGTGAAAAAAACTTCATAAGGCCTTCTAGAACATTAAAGATTTCATATGACCTGTGATTGACTTTCATTTTTTCAACAGGTATAAAGTTACAGGCAGAAAGGAGATGCCCTTTCATTTTCTTCTAATTATATTTTCTAGGACATTTGTGATTTTTGTTATTAATAGAATTGTTAAAATATTTTGGGGGATGTATTAGATAAGTTAATAATAAAAGCTATAACTATTCATCCTACGTTTATCTACGACCTACTAATATACTAACAAGATTACATTTAAACCTTTTCTGTTTTAGTGGAAGCAATTTCATTCCTTTTTCTGTTGCATAAGACTGATCTTCTAGTGCCTCCAGTCCAATCCACATATGTTGAGGATGCTGCATTGTTTAACTGCTGTTGCAGCGGGCAGCCGTGGTACACTCAAACCTACATTCCTTTGAATTACCTAGTTTAACCAGTCATTGTTTTGCAGTATTAAACTGTCTTATTAATAATTTATATATAATCTCATTGAGATTACACTATTTAGGTATCACACCGAAGACCCCATGGCCTTGACAAGGCATCTTTGTACAAAATATCTCTTAGAACTTGCTTTTATAAAACACATAGCTTTTTCTCGAAGTGAAAAATAATTTTATCTTCAAGTTCAAGAATCAAAGCTCTTCATGAATGCTATTAGAATTGCAAATGGGATGATTTACCTCCTAGTTAAACAATGTTGTTGGTGTTGTGTTATGCTAACACTGCACTACTGTGTAAGAGCAAGTATTTAAAAATCAGAATTAGTACCCATTTCAATGTTAGATACTGACTCTGCAAATTCCTTAGATTTTAACTTGTGGAAGTAAGATCAAAACTCAATTCCCTATGTTTATATAAGGTATGATCTTGTTTTACTTTCTGGTACACTAGCAAAGCTCTGTGGTTTAGAAACTATTGTGCACTTCGTCTGCTTCACAGATTTTACTGTTTGTTAAAGACTGCTGGAATTGAGAATGAAAGAGAAACTCAGCAGAAGCAATCATTCTAATCGTGTAATGAGGAATGCTCAGTTAATATTCAGGGGACTATTCCAAGAGCATTTTAATGACTATAATTTGGAATACAAAGTAAAACTCCTTAGGCATTCAAATTATTCAATATCAGAATCCTACGGTATTTAACATCTAACATATGAAATATTTCCACATCTGTCTGAAAATGAAGTCAGCTTATTTTTATGGTGTTAATCACTTTTATTACATATACTACTTCACAGTATCCAATTTGTCACACAGAAGCTTGTGTTTTACAGTGAAGGATCTTTCTTGGAAGGAGTAATGTATTAATTTTACCAATGTAACTAATGTGTAATTATCCTCTATAATACTGTCTGAAAGGTAAAAAATGATAAATAACAACAATAAAGAGATATCACACATGCAGAATGAAGGTGCAAAAGAGCTTACTGAAGCTCCATTTTACCAGCAGTTTGTTTCAGCCACTCAGTATTAACGGTAGATTCTTAGTACAATCTAGATAAATGGTTAAAGTAATAACCTATGGTTCAAAGGGACTGAAAAGAGACTTTAAAAAAAAGGACACTTGTCTCAGAGCTGTGGGGAGATTCCCGGGTATGGAACACTTATCAAAATACAAGTAGTTATTAATAATGAAAATTTATTATTTACTCTTTTTCTTTTTCTAAAAAGCCAAATGCCACATTTTCTCACACTTTTTGTTTCAGCTCAGATCTTGTAAATGGCATAGACAATTTAAACCACAAATATGTTTTTTTTTTTCCTAAAGTATTATACTTGTGAGAATCAATTATTCTAGCAATAATACAGGAACTTTTTTCTTGCCCTCTCTCTCTCCACCACCTTGTGTAGCAAAAAGTGGAAAACATAATTACCTTCAACTCTTCTATAATTTACAAGGATTTTCCATTGATACAGGTTAAATAGTTGATTTATAGCTGGGTAAGTGAAGAGCTATAAAGATGAATGAGAACAGTTAATTTAGAACAACTGCTGGCCCTATGGAGATTCTAAGTATACCACCACTTGTTAAAGAGAGTGAACTTTATCTATGCTGACCTTAGTGGCCCCTAAGTCCTGCTCTGTAGGGAAGGTGGCCCAACTTCTTTAAGACTATAGTAAGGTGGATGGGAGATTCAGGAGGCATAGAGCCACCGATGCGGAGGTGAACTGCTGGACCTTCACACTGCTGCTTAGGAGCAAGATGATTTAGTCCAGCCTTGCGCACAGAGGAGGAGCCATCCTTCAGGAGCACCTGGTGAATTTCTCTCTCAGGTTGAAATTTAGCTCCTGTGTGAGGGCAGCCACGTAGTAGATGGTTCCATTGTCAACAGCTGCTGCTGCTGCAAATAATCGCCCCTGACAGCAGCATGTCCTGTTTTCTCTGTGTCCAGTCAGGCAAACTGTGAGGCCCTCCCTCTCCTGCTGCAAGGGCAGACTGCTTACCATTCCATGTCTCAGCTGAAACACGAATTTGCTATTCTAGGGACCACCAAGCAACCAGAACAAGAGGAGTGTTTCAAACTGTGTTTTGGCTCCCCATTTCAAAGAAGTTCACTTTTTGCTTGTACCTGTGCTTTCCCTTCTGATTTGTCTGTAATGACTAAGAAAGAAGTGTCAGTGTGGACAGCACAATTAATCTTTTCTGTACAGCTAGAAACCCAGCTATACTGGTCCCAGATGGATGGAGGGAAAACCAAGCAACTTCTCTTGGGTTGTACTCTTTCTTGTGACCTTATTTGGGCAGCAAGAGGTTGGAGCTCAAAGGTTGTTTTTCATCTGTCCGTTTTATAACCTAATCTATCTAGTATGACGCAAGAGCACATTTTTGCTAACAAGGCACACGTTTGGTAATCCATGTTGTGTGCTGTGGAGTTAAGATTCATTAGCATGTGTCTGATATGGTGGCATTACATATGAATGGTGAAGAAATGATAGACAGCTTTGTCAAAAATAACTGGTGCTTTAGGGAATACTGTAGCATTTTTACTTCTAGAAACTATTCATTTAAACATCTGGAAGGCAGATAAGGGCCTACTTCTGAAACTGTGTCTCGAGGCTTATTTTTCACATACCTGGCTAGACTCGAAGGGATTATTCATAAGATTAAGGATCTGCAGAATTTGCTTTACATTAATTTGCATAGCAAATAACTAGGAAAATCAAATTGTTTTATCCACAAAATATCTTGGGTTTCTGAGCCTGTGCATTGCTGAACTTGTACTATGAAATGATAAATTCTTTTAAACAGCAGGTAATTAGATGCTGAGTGCTGTTTATTCCCTCATGACAGAACCTAGCCTTCTATTGGTCATTTCTCTATCATATCGTAACAATAACTTCCAAGTGTGATAAATTAAGAGTGTGATAAATTTTGTTCTATCTGCTTCTAGACAAGTCAAAACAGTATCTTATTTGGAAGAGATATCTCTAATTGCTAAACATAACTTATTCTATAAAAGACATTCTCCAGTGAAATTCAAGAGACTGACCTCTGAAAGAGTTGCTTCCATCATCCTTTAAATAACAATAACACTCTGCATCTGTTCTTTGATAGTTTGGACTACGCAGTAATCCCAGTTTCATATGATTCAGCTTTAAAAGAGCCCCATTCAAATGTTCAGGACTAACTAGGCTGTTACTCAAGTCAGAAATACTAGATCTTTGTGCATTTCTGTAAATGTGTGGCAATGTGGCTTTTCAGTTGATCATTACACAATTTCATCTGAATTTTTTGAAACATGTTAATGAGACCTCAAAACATAAAATATCCTTGTTTTATAAAAGTAATGTGGATGATCTATATATAAGTCTAATTCTTATCTCTGTGCTATCTCACGTATATTTTTATCCCACTTTCTGTCTACAAAGAAAGCAAGTTTATGCTTGCCTTGCAATTAGTTTCTCTTCTTCAATAAATGCCCTTTTGAGAAAGCAAATAAGGTCATGTTAAGCACTTATGGAACTGAAGTGTCCCCACCAATAATTTGTACAGTTTGTGCTTTGTGTCTCAGCCTTCAACAGTTGTTCAGCTTAAGTTAAACTCATTATAAAAGTTCTTTAAAGGCTTATGAATTATAGGTTAGAGAAATCCTTAAAGAACATAGCAAAAATTAATACAAACCAGTTTAATATTGATTAAGGTTCTCATAACACGTAGTAATGTTTTTATGAAACTCCTTCCAAATTACAATTTTGTGTAGGCCAGTGTGGTTTTGTATGACAAGTTATCATCAGACCTTGCAGCTCCCTAAGCTGACGGATTGTTACTATCAGACACGTAACAGCAGGTAGCTATTGAGTGGTTGACTTTTATTAGACATTGGATCTGTGCTAGGGCCAAAAGAGTTACTTGAAAACATGAAAGACTTGTTCAAGAAGAAAAAAACCCCTGAGTTTGGTTAATGGGATTCTACAATTACAAGACCTAGGAACAGGTTAATGTTGTTATGTTTTTATAGCAAAGCTACAAGAAATTGAGGAGGGTAAACTTTGACCATACGCCGTGTGTTGAAATTAATTCAGCAATTTTATCTGCTTTTGGTAAAAACAGAATAATTTGTTTGTGATTCTGAAACTTAATTTTAACTACATTTGTAGCTTGATTATCAAAGTGGTTACTTTGGATTAATTTAGTATTCAGCTTGACAGAAAATAAGAGGAGTCTCACTTAATCTACTAGGCCACCTGATGACCAAACTTTACTGAATTTGGAGCCATTCCATCAATGTCTTATGGACTGTTAAAATCTACATTCAGCTCGACATCAGATGTGGACAGCTGGCTGAGAGGAAAATACAGGAGTAATTGTCTGCTAAGAGGAAACCTTTCTAAAGCCAAAGTGCTTGGTAAAACAACTCAAATAATAGCTCTCAGGGAAAACCTCTAAAGGATTTGACAAGATTTAAACCCATAACGTTCTACAGAAATGACTCTTACTAAACTGTAGGACTGAATACAAAGCACTGTCCTGCCTCTTGCAGTTTTAACCATATGCTTAGTACTCTGTAGAGAAAAATGCAGGCTTTTATCTCAAATTACAAAAGGTTGTCCAAAAAACTTCAGAAAATTAGTAGTTCTCTTGTTAACATTAATTGTATCTTTCTGCAAGTACATTTCCTGTTTAGGGAAAAAGAAAAAGGAAAGAAGAAACTGAAGAAATAAACCACTATTTGTTTATATTACCAAGTTTTTAGGCAAAGCTAATAAAAATACCATCGTCTGAGGCTGTGTCTTGATCCCCATTGAAAGGCTCTATTTATAATTACTGATAATTTTATCAGAAGTTAGCCATTTTGATTGAAACGTTCATTGCATGATATATGCATAAGGCTGTCTTTGAAAATATGACAGTCAAAATGGTTCACCAATTTCTCTAGTAGTAGGAAAAATTATACAGTTTCTCAATGGCACACACAATTTATCTTGGATAAAATAAAACCCCTAAAAGCTAGTGAGTGTGGAAGAATTTCAGATGGCAGCGGGAAGATAAGACTTTAGTGAGGGTAAGGGAGACAGAAGCTAGATCTGAAGAGCAAACTGGAACTAATTGGATAAAGCCTAGGGTGATAACAGGGCCTGTAAACTTCATCCTATATGCTGGACATGGGTCCTGTGACAACCTAGTGTTTGTTCCTACAGTGAAGTGTGCCCTCATATCAACACACCACAGTCAAATGAAGTTTGCCTCATAAGTTGCATCATAACTCCATGTCTTGACCTCAAAAAAAAGGAAATTATCTTTCTGTGATTTCTTCGCTTGTGTGTGTATGTGTGTGTTGTGCGAGTGTGTAATAAATATCTCAGACTTTGAAAATTATTGTTGCGACAAAGGTCAAAATGAGGTTAGATTCCCACAGAGCATAAAATAAGTGAAAAATCTTGCTTCGATGTAAGCTGCTTTTACTGGCTTTGGCTTATTTTTTGTGAGCCTCTGTTCATACAAGGAAAAGTCACAGAATATTCTGAAAATTAAAAAAAGCTTCCCCTGAAGAATCTCATAATATTACTTTTAAGCAGTCTTATTTCCCCTGTCTTGTATGAGAGGATACTGAGATCCACAGTAAATAGAAAGCTGATCATGCAAGTGATATTGAAGTTCTTCATACCATACATATCTTGAGATACCTGCCTAGCTCTTCCCATGGGCTGAGTGAGAACTGTGTTGAAAATGATGAAAAACAAACAAAGTGTCAATTTAAATACATGCACAGCCCAATCTGGATGCCCAGCTTGTAGAACGAATATTCAATTATTTGAGAAAATATTCTTGTTATTTATGAATGGTTAAGCTAGGGTTTTGTGGCAAAGCACAAGCAGAAATGAAGTGTCCTAATTCCTATTCCCATGTTACTACCACAGATTCACCTTGTAGTATGAGTTATAACTCATATTACAAGAATAATTTCAATTGTTATTGTCCGTTCAGAATGAACGGTCTCCTTTGTATACTCTTGTGTTAAATAATAGATTTGAACTTCATTGTCATTGTCTATGGGAAAGGTTTTCTCTGCAATGATTTGTTCAGCTCTTTTCCGAGAAAATATTAGAAAATCCTTTTATGAAAGAGAAGTCTAACAAAGAGACCAGTAATAATAACAGTCCATTTCAAAGGGAAAGAGTGGAAAAACCACTGAATTTTTTTTATTATTTTTTTGCTTTATATTTCGGGCAAAAAAGATATTATGGCTGTTGTATGTGCTTTGACCTTGTCACTGTGCTGTGTTCAGAGACTATACTGCATTTCACATTCTCTGAGATTTGTTTTTTGGTAACATTAAATAGCAGTGAAATCAAAGGATGAGTACACAAGGGATAACCAACGACAGAATCCTTAGACCTCTTTTATATTATGAATTTAAGGTTTCATTTAGACTTTGCTAGATCATATATATAAATCACTGCTCTGAAAAGGAGTCTAGTTGGTCTACCTTGCATACCACGGTGAAGGAAGCAAGTGTAATGTATACACAAAAGTACATTATATATGCCTTTTGTGGTTCATTTTTGTGCCAGGCTTCTCAACATTGGCTTGCATGGCTATATTTAGCCTTGTCGAATAAGGACATGAAAGCTCACTGATTTCTCACCAGTCAGTATTCAGGACAGCAAACTGAAAGTTCAATTTGGTGGATGTCACTGGCTGAGGGCCTATCTACATGTTGAACTTCTTAGTTTGCTTCCATTAATGAGATGACACATCTCTTATCTTTATGTGTTATGAGAGGGGACAGAAGGTTTATGTTCTTTGACACAAAGACAATAAAGCAGATGTCAAAAGGAGTGAGCGAGGGGAGAACATGAAATAAGATGACAAGATGTATCTACCATCTTGAGGAGAAACAAGTGACAGTCTTTAAACATAACGAGCTGAAGGGGTGGGAAGACAAAGATTAGGTCTGGTAGCAGAGGTAGCTAGAAGGCTAAAGATTTCTTTGGAAATGAGATAATTAACCTAAAGGCCACTCATTTTGCCATGAGGTCCCTTTCAAACAGAAGTGACTTTGCAAACACTGATACTGTTCCCAAGTACTTAGAAGCTAAGACAGCACCTGTCATGAAAGAAAGAGAGATACTATGTAGTTATGTAGCACATCAAATCATTTGTTAAAAAAGAACAAATCATCAGAAACAGCAACAGTAAACAGAAGGTAATCTTTCAACCTAGCTCAGAATGAAATTGACTGACCTTGCATGACCTTTGCTATAGAGTTAATGTTTTACAGGTATTTAAGAAGGAAAAGGCAGGGAAGCCATGAAAAAAACAAAGTCAAAGAGCTTTGAGCATCTGATCAATGAATGGATGAGGTATATGTGACCAGTGAAGATTATGGTCCTGCTCCAGAGGTGGAGAGACCAATTTAAAAATGAAAAACAAAGTTAGACGAATGCATATTAGAATTTAACGTTACAAAGATCCTTGAACAGGAATGGGATACCATGAAAGAAGAGCTGAGCACTGCTTCACTGGACTTCCTCTTCTTCCCAGCTGGTTATTTCTATCCTTGCACTGTGGACAGTTAGGGCTTGGCGGTCGGAAGATGTCGCGCTGTACAGAAAGATAGGGCCCCTCTCCGGATAGCCAATAGCATTCAGCCTGTGACGTAAGCAGACGGAAGTGACACTCTAAACCTAGACTATATAATGCTGTGCTACCCACCAATAAACGCCATTTGCTGTCCACCACATTGGTGTCTGTGAGCTGATGGCCCGAGCGGCCTGGGGTTGGTCGCTGTGCCGTTCCTGAACCAGGTCGCCACGCCTCTGAAGGCAACATTGCACTTTCTGAAAAAAATCTTGACACCAAATGCAAGGTAGCAACCTATAGGAATGATTGCTTGTTCCTCGGTGTAACCTGCTAATCTCAGACATGAACAGATGTAAGGGTGAGGTGAGGGGAGAAGGAGAGTGTCTGCCAGAATACAGCTCTGAAGTCTTCTCTGTTGAGGAAAAAGAACAAATCTCTCTCTTTCATTTTTCCTGGACCTCTAGGTCACAGAATCACAGAATCACAGAATAGTAGGGGTTGGAAGGGACCTCTGTGGGTCATCTAGTCCAACCCCCCCGCCGAAGCAGGGTCACCTACAGCAGGCTGCACAGGACCTTGTCCAGGCGGGTCT
>Ga0065711_1026817_pt1:27500-59091 | contig 59091 bp, 30 predicted proteins | sample Hoacrofraction12_FD_59098 | JGI IMG/M metagenome (GOLD analysis project Ga0065711, IMG submission 59098) | Hoatzin crop microbial communities from Cojedes, Venezuela - Epithelial fraction 12 v2 (version 2) | ecosystem: Host-associated > Birds > Digestive system > Esophagus > Crop... | reverse complement strand
AGTCTGGATCGATGGGCCAAGGCCAACTGTATGAGGTTCAACAAGGCCAAATGCCAGGTCCTGCACCTGGGTCACAACAACCCCATGGAACACAACAGGCATGGGGAGGATTGGCTGGAGAGCTGCATGGCAGAAAAGGACCCTGGGGTGGTGGTGGACAGCCGGCTGAACATGAGTCAGCAGTGTGCCCAGGTGGCCAAGCAGGCCATCGGCATCCTGGCTTGGATCAGGAATGGTGTGGCCAGTGGGAGTAGGGAGTGGACCGTGCCTCTGTACTCGGCACTGGTGAGGCTGCACCTCGAGTAATGTGTTCAGTTTTGGGTCCCTGAGTACAAGAAGGACATTGAGGTGCTGGAGCGTGTCCAGAGAAGGGCAGTGAGGCTGGTGAGGGATCTAGAGAACGAGTCTGATGAGGAGCAACTGTGGGAGCTGGAGTTGTTTAGTCTGGAGAAGAGAGGCTGAAAGGAGACCTTATTGGCCTTTACAGGTACCTGAAAGGAGAGTGTAGTGAGATGGGTGTTGGTCTCTTCTCCTACGTAACTAGCAATAGGATGAGAGGCAATGGCCTTGTTTTCGTTTGACCTGGACAAATGCCAAGTGCCCACCAAAACCGCTCTGTCACTGCCCCTCCTCAGCTGGACAGGGGAGAGGAAATATGATGAAAGGCTAGGAGGGTCGAGAGAAGGACAGGGAGAGATCACTCACCAATTACTGTCACGGAAAAAATAAATTAAACTTGGGGAGAAAAAGGAGTTTAATTCGTCACCAGTCAAACCAGGGCAGGACAGTGAGAATTAAATCCAGATCTTAAAACACCTTCCCCCCACCCCTCCCTTCTTCCTGGGCTCAGCTTCACTCCCATTTCTCTACCTCCTCCCTCTGAGCAGGACAGAGAGACGGGAACGGGGGTTACGGTCAGTTCATCACACGTTGTCTCTGCCGCTCCTTCCTCCTCAGTGGGAGGACTCCTCACACTCTTCCTCTGCTCCAGCGTGAAGGTTCCTCTCATGGGAGACAGTTCTCCACAAACCTCTCCAGCTTGAGTCCTTCCCACAGGCTGCAGCTCTTCATGAACTGCCCCAGCGTGGGTCCCTTCCACAGGGTGCAGTCCTTCAGGAACCGGCTGCTCCAGCATGGGTCCACCAAGGGGCCACAAGCCCTGCCACCAAACCTGCTCTGGTGTGGGTCTCTCTCTCCATGCATCCTCAGGTCGTGGCAGGAACCTGCTCCAGCGCGCGCTCCCCATGGGGTCACAGCTTCTTTCGGGCATCCACCTGCTCCAGCAGGGGGTCCTTTTCACGGGCTGCAGGTGGAGTTCTGCTCCACCGTGGACCTCCGTGGGCTGCAGGGGGACACCCTGCCTCACCATACTCTTCATCACAAGCTGCAAGGGAAGGCTCTCTGCTCCGACATTTCAGGTACCTCCTCCCTCTCCTTCTTCACTGACCTTGGTGTCTGCAGAGCTGTTTTCTCTCACAGGGTTTCACTGCTCGCTCTACACTACCATTTTCACTGCTGAGATTTTTCTTCCCTTTCTGAAATATGTTATCCCAGAGGCACTACCACCTTTGCTGATTGACTTGGCTTTGGCCAGTGGCAGGTCCATCTTAGAGCCAGGTAGCACTGGGCTTATTAGACATGAGGGAAGCTTCTCGCAGTTCCTCACAGAAGCCACCTCTATAGCCCCCACCACTACGAAAACCTTGCCATGCAAACCCATAACAGGCCTCAAGTTGCATCAGGGGAGGTTTAGATTAGATATAGGAAAAATTTATTTACTGAAAGAGTGGTCAGACATTGGAACAGGCTGCCCAGAGAGGTGGTGCAGTCCCCATCCCTGGAGGTGTTTAAAACACATGTAGATGTGGCCCTTCAGGATATGGTTTAGTAGGAACGGTGGTGTTGGGTGGATGGTTGGACTTGATGATCTTAGAGGTCTTTTCCAACCTATCGTTCTATGATTCCATGACTCTATGAAAATACTAGAGATTTCTCTCCTCTGGCTGTAACTCTCTCAATTTTTACCTTAATTCCTGGGGTGATTTTTTACTCAGATTCTTTCTTTAACTCTGCCTATCTTAGACTGCATTTACAGACCAGGTATTGGTTCTGCTCTGCCTACTATTTCCTTGCTTGAGCGCAGAGCCACTTTCTCCGACATTTACCAAAGTGCCTGTTGTGAAAATCATTTTCAGAATCAACATGTTGGAATTAGTGGTCATCTGTGAGCAGTGGAAGTTGTTGAGTCTTGATTTGATGTCCTGACCATGAAGCTTCATCTAAGCCAGGACAATTGTTCTCCCTAATCAGCTGTGATCTGCTTCTTTCCTATGGCTGGTTTGTAAGCCTTCTGATTCTGGGTTTTTTTGACTTCATTGTATAATGGGCTGTCAATATAGGAGTGTGGTCACTCCAGACCCTTTTGGCTTGCTTAGTCTGCTAATATAAATTGCAGCTCACTTGTCTATGAAGACAGAAACTTTATGTTGTCTTATGCTTTGATTTTCTTAATGAAGTCTGAGAAGCCTCTTGATTTTTTCCCTTCAAATCTACAAATTTTCCCTTGAACAATCATCTTCTGTAACCGTTGTTAATAACTCTGGCCTTCTTAATTAGCCCAGTGACTTTAAGTATTTCCAAGAGCTTTAGGTAAAGTATCTCTCATCTGTGCAGGAGTGCTTGAACCAGATGTACTGGAGCTATTTCATAAAACAGAACTGTTAAACACGTGGAATAAATATCTTCAGTGGTGAACATATAAATCCCCAGTTCCAAATTTCTTCCCTGCTGTTCAGTGAGCCTTAAAATAGGGGTTATCATGGAGTGCCTTCTGAGATGTAATTGTCGCAGCCTGCTTTTTCTACTGCTGTTGCTCAAAGTACTCTGCCAGAATTAGTCTTTCTTCATCATATTAGATGCCGTACTCTTATGTTTAGGTTCTGTTGTTTGCGACTCCAGGCAACACAGGAGATGATCTGTCTGTGACATCTGTCAGATCCAGTCTCAATGGCTCCAGTGAGCTTTACAATTCATATAAAACCAGATTACTCTACATTTGAAGAACAGATAATTCTGACTGTGTATCATGATATAATTTTAAATGTTTTCAATTTTTTTCTGTGATGGGTACTTGCTGGCATTGGGATGATATGCTAGAATAACTATTTGTACAAGAAATAATGCAGCATAAGAACTTCTTTTAAGGTAGTCCTCAAGTTGTTAGAATGGAGGTGGTGTTTAATGACTGCATGATACAAAAGTTTAAAGGAATATACTTCATTTAATTGGAGGCTCTGATGCAACATGGTTATGGCTGTACGGACCCTGACTAAGATTTTAAACTTCTGTGACGCTGCCTACCAAATGACAGGTAGTTTTTCTATTGTTTCAAAGATTAGTGAACCCTGTATGGACATGATTGTAGATGTGTTCTTCCAAAGCTGATGTGAACTACATCCTCTAAGTTTTCTACACTGTCTGTTCATGTCCACCAAAAAGCGTGTGGTTATTCCAAAAGACTTATATCTCAATCAATACTAACCTTAAAAGCTTTATATTCTTCTGCTGCAAACCACAATGTATTCCTTAAATTCTTGGGGTTACCATCTTAAATGATTAAATCATAATGTTTAGATACGGACTTACATATTCTTTAGGGAAAGAATTTTCTTGCTTCGTGTGAAAGAGAATTTGGCTATTTGAAATATTAAAGAACAAGCTCCTAAGTGGACTCAAATTTCCATTATACTTTTTAGGAAACAAATTATGGAAGTATGAATTTATTCATATTGCTAACTTCAGACATCATGACACTTTGCAGAAAATAAGACTGTGAGAATTAATTGATATAGCTAATCTCTTAGAACAGTCATAATCATGCAGACCTCAGATGACTGTGAAAATTAGGTGCCTACTGCACTGTAACCTCTGTCTGCATTATTAACTAGTGCAAGATCGTATTAGAAATAGGCTGTGCTCTCTCCAAGAGCTGATATGCATTAATTTCTCACAGAAAGCCAAAAACCTGAGATTATATTTTGACAAACATTCCAAAGTTTGAATGCAAAATTGAACCTTTCATGCACTTCATCCTGCAGGTTTCCCAACTTTTTTTTCCTCATCGGGTATTCCTCCCAGTACTTGACTGCTTCACAGGCTGAATTGGCATCCCACCTGTGTAAGTCACAGGTTGTTGTTGAGGAGTTCAGCTCTTCTCTTATACTAGTCCAAGGAAATCTGTGGCTTGCTTCATGAACCATGTATGATATCTGACTGGTGTAAAGAGAGCCTAACTGAGAAATTGCCCTTTGCTTTAAAAGCAATGGATACTTCTGGCTAATCTGTATTAGCATACAGCTAAATTTAACACTATAAAGTAGTTCTTTAATGAACGATTATTGAGCTGCCAAGTCAAACAGGGGTGTTTAACCACGCTACAATTTTCAAATTCTGCTATTTCAGACAAACTAAGTCCAAGCTCATATTCTGAGGTTATTTCAGAAGTTTCAAGGAGCTTTCTTTTTCCCTTGATATATCACTGAAGAATCACTGTTTGTTTTGCATCTGATCACATATGAAGACAAAGTAATCACTTTCTGCCTTCTATTTTTGAAAGGAAAAATGAATTCTGACTTCTTAACCTTCTAACACAAGTACTACTTCTCTCTCAAGCGACAAAGAAATGTCTTCTCCATCTTACTTTCATTAAGAGTCCTACTTAAACAGATATTTTTCTTAATTTTATTTTTTTGACGATTCAAGGCCATGTAGCACATCACATTCGCCACCAAAGGTGCAGAAATCACCTCAGATTCTAGGTGTGAATCTGCCCGCTTCTTCCTGCTGGATATCTGTGCAGTTCTCAGCTCTTTATACCTTCATCTTTGTTCATCACACTCGTAAAATCTGTATCTGTGCTATCAAGGGAAATCCAAGGTTTTACTCTAACAGAACAAATGCAGAGAGGGATCTGCAGCCATGTAGGATGTATAAAAAACTTCATTTCTGCTTTATGAAGTTCAGTCTATTCTCTGCTTTCCTTGTATAATATTTACTACTCTGCCTAAGTGGTAACTGCACTATGGAGGATAGTGTTATCTAAACTGAAAAATTAGAACTAATGAATTTATTGTGATCCGATATAGAAGAAAAATTCATCTTTTTCTGCTCCTGGAAGCAAAGTGGGACCATTCTGTTCTCCTGAAAGGCTGGTTTATTTGGAGTAGTGATGGATTTTTAGTGCCCCAGTAATACTACTTCTTGTCATTGTAAAGCCTTCACCAAGACCTTTTCTGACTCAATTTCTCTCCAAGAACCAGTCATGAGTGACTTTTCTGGAAAAGTTGTATGGATGCATCTGTCTTAGAGGATCCTCATTCTATATTTTCAACTTTTCTTGCATCTTAGCTAGCAGAAAGTACGTCACTAAGATGTTTTCTTTAGATCATGTGCTGGCCCTTCATGCACAAAGGTGGCTAGTGGCTAGTGACTATGATATCAAATACCCAAAGCTCTTTTACTTTTACCAAAAAATTTCACCTCCCTAAAACGTGGTAATAATCTACAGGATCACAGCATCACATGCTTGAAAAGTGTACACCAGCTATTAGCAGAATTAAATATCAGTATTTCCATAACGTTACGACAGCCTCCCTGCTCTGTGACATTCCTAGCCATGCTGCATGCCTCTCCCATCCTCTTCATCCCCAAGGGTGAAGGTCAGTGTGGCCTTTCCGTTCTCAGCTGCAGGGCAAAGAAGGAAGCTGGGAGGTAGATCCACTCCCAACCATCCATAAGCCAGCAGTAATCTTCGTTCCTTGGATGAGGGTTGGGCAGTATCAGAACACTCATGATCAGCCAGTTAGGTCTTCAAGCCCCAAAGTAGGCAAAGAGTAGCCCCAAGCTAGGAACTTCCATGTTTGTGAGATTAGTTGGTCTAAATATTGGTAAAAGCAGGACCAACATGAAAGCTTTTTTTTCTCCTTTTCCATCTTTTTTCCCTTGCTGTAGTTTAACCTGGCAGCAGGCAGCTATGCACTAGACAGCCACTCACTCATCCCTCCCCATTTCCCCCCAGCAGGATGGGGAGGAGAAATGAACAGAAGGTGAAACTCGTGGGTAGAGTTAAAGACAGTTTAATAAGGCATCACAGGAAATACTAATACTGATACTAGTAATGATAGTAACAATGATGTAATGAAAATGCAAAAAATCCCTACATACAACACAATTTTTCTCACCACCCAATGACTATTCGCTCCCGGCCAAGAGAGGATTCATACTCACAGAAATGAGGGAGAAAAAGCCAATAGCCTCCTGTCTCCTTGGGCATCCCCCTTTATCATTTATAACATGACACTTATGGTATAGAATATTTCCTTTAGCCAGCTTGGGCTATCTGTCTGGCTGTGCTCCCTCCCAGTTCCTGCACACCTGTTCAGTAGCTGAACAATAGAAACTGGGACAAAGTCCTTGATTTCATAGCAACAACTGACACCAACAGTGTTATCAACACTCTTCTTGCACAAATCCAAAGCACAGAAACTGCTGGGAGGAGAATTAACTCTATGCCAGCAGAAAGCAGGACACCGCTGTTGCCTGTCTTCTGGACCTTTCTTTGCCCAAAATGTCACCTGTGATATTTGCTGGTCTCATAATGAAGGATGCAATGATACTGCCCAAAACCAACTGAGATTCTGGTCCTTATTGCATTCATAATATGGCTTGAACAACATGTCCTTTGTGTCAGTGAAGAGACTCTATTACCAAATAACATATAATTTGTGTGATTTGTAGACTAACTGTAGGTATCACAGAACACTTCATAACTAGTATACATACGTGAAAATCACAGAATCACAGAATCACAGAATGGTAGGTGTTGGAAGCGACCTCTGTGGATCTTCTAGTCCAACCCCCCTGCCAAACAAGCTCGCCTGGAGCAGGTTGCAGTGGACCACCTCCAGGTGGGTTTTGAATCTCTCCAGAGGACACTCCACAACCCCTCTGGGCAGCTGGTTCTAGGGCTCTGTCACCCTCAAAGTAAAGAAATTCTTCCTCACGTTCAGACGGAACTTCTTACACTTCAGTTTGTGTCTGTTGCCCCTTGTCCTGTTGCTGGGCACCAGTGCGATGAGTCTGGCCCCATCCTCTTGACACTCACCCTATAGTTTTCTGTGTTGTGTTCACACACCGTGACAAAGTTTCTCCACTTTTGACTATTTCTGGCTAGCACATGTAGGGGCCTTAGGTGGTGCCAGCAGGTGCCTAGCAGGGTAATTCCCTTCTCACCTGTCTCACTGTGGTTGGGACAGACATTAAGGTGCTAGTATCGTAAGGACCACATATTCAACTCACTCCAGACCCACATCCTGAAGCTTTCCTTTTGTTGTCTTTGTGGCCAGTTTTCACATAACATCTATGGGCTGTGGTTGAACATCAGTGAGGAAGAAGAGTGGGATTATTCTGCCACTTTTTCTGTATGGACAGGAGGGGGAAAAAGAGTTCAGTCTTTCCGGTGTGCTTGTCCTCCGTTGTTGGAGGTACTAGAAGCAAAACCAATATTTCTGCGTGTGCTCTGTAGAGTCCAGGATCAGCAACTTTTCAGATTTTTGTTAATAAATTTATCACTATGTAGAGGATTATTATTTGTATTTGACTTTCATAAAGATACTCATCTTACCTATGATCCTTAATGAGGTAGAGAAGAGGTATCACTATATGAACAGAGATGTTTCTAGGGTGGTTTATGAATAAAGAAATAGAAATACATTAAATTAGGTGGAAAACCAGACATGTGGCACTAATTCCCAGAGTCGGTATGCTCATCATGTCAGTAAGTGCAAGGCTGACTACCTCCCTTTGAAAAAGTGAAAAAGAAACATTTCCAATTGAAAAACTATTTTATATTTTGTCTCATTAGATATATATATATGCAGACATATAAACACATATACACGTAGGTATATATAAAGAAATCGCTAGCTTATTATAACTAGAAACAAAAGCAGTGCTTCTTCAGGTGAAAAATTACTTAATATTGTCTTGGGATTTACAGGATTTGAATATTTCATCAAAATTATTTAAGAAAATTGAGTTTTGTGTTGTAAACATTTCATATAAGTCTAGCATTGCAACGTTATTACTTTACTGATTTTCAGAGAATGCATTTACAACAACCGGTGTAGAACGCTTGCAGCATGATATTTTTGTTCTGATTGTGTTGACTTTTGACTTGTTCAGATATTGCCAGCATTTCAAAGGGAAAAATGAAAAAGCAATGTGAGAAGTCACAAAGAGTGAAGTGAAACTTGAACTGGATCTTGTAGCTTTAGAGATAAAGCTCTTCTTGAGATAAATTTTGAATTGAGAAGCTGAAATTATGGGAATGTAAAACTCAAGACTTCACAGGCCTTTACAAGTAAAGAAGATCTTTATTATAGTTTTTGTAACAACTGGATCAGATTTAAAATGCCCTATGAAAATTTCCAGCAATTCTTATGTCATTAAGTCTCATGCGCTAAGGCAAAGATATGATTTTCTCTTTGTTTTCACATGCTAGACTGTATTGCCTGCTATAAAATCTTCATTTTCGTAATGTACATGAATAACCTGCAAGCTGTGTAAATGTTTTGACACATGCATACTGTTTCTTTTTATGTATATATAATAATTGCCCTACTATCCAGCATATTAGAAACTGTGACAAACTGCCTATATGTGTTTCTTCGCTTGTTTTTAGCTGATAATTCAGCTGTTTCCTTTGATTTGGAAATTTTACAACCTCCAGAGGTCCATGGGTGGGAAGGGGAAGGTTATTCATTGTAACCCTTCTGTATTTTAGTGTCTTGCCTAAAACACACTAGAAAAAAAGGTGAAAAAAAATCCACTAGAAAATCTTTGAAAAAAAGTAAAATTTTCAAATATAACAGTAGTTTAATTAGTATTTAACTCTGTGTATTTACATTTTATATTGAAGATTTTTTTAAAATGATTAAGTCTTGGCTTCAGGCTAATAGTTTTGGACATTAATATAGTTTTATATGAACAGCAGTATTTATTAAACAGTTCCATTCAAAATGGTATTGTCTTGGAGAACCTAAGAATTTTAGTTGTTCAAATAGCTACAATTCTATAAATTATCTTTCGGTTACTGTCATCTGAGAAACCGTTAAAGCAATACTGCAAACACAGAATCATAGAATCACAGAATCACAGAATGGTAGGGGTTGGAAGGGACCTCTGTGGGTCATCTACTTCAATCCCCTGCCAAAGCATGGTCACCTACAGCAGGCTGCACAGCACCACGTCCAGGCGGGTCTTGAATATCTCCAGAGAAGGAGACTCCACAACCTCCCTGGACAACCTGTTCCAGTGCTCCTTCACTCTCAGAGTGAAGAAGTTCTTCCTTGTGTTCAGGTGGAACTTCCTCGGCTTCAGTTTGTGCCTGTTGCCCCTTGTCCTGTCGCTGGGCACCACTGAAAAGAGCTTGGCCCCATCCTCCTGACACCCACCCTGCAGATATTTAGAAGCATTTATAAGGTCCTCTCGCAGCCTTCTCTTCTCCAGGCTGAACAAGCCCAGTTCCCTCAGCCTCTCCTTGTAGGAGAGATGCTCCAGTCCCCTCACCATCCTCGTAGCCCTCCTCTGGACTCTCTACAGTAGCTTCTCATCTTTCTTGAAGTGGGGAGCCCAGAGCTGGACTTAAGAGATGTTCTTCAGAATTAATGATTTTAAAATCTGTAGGAAATTATTTGATACAAAACTCTATGTCTGGACTATAATGAGGCCTTTACTACTGCCAGTGCATTTACTGAAAAATCTCACTAGCCAGAATGCAAGCAAGGTTACATGTTTAAAGTGTTTTGGTATTTTACTGAAGCAGAGGATTATTGCATGACATAAATTGCGTCCATTGACCACAGAACAAATACAAAAAAGCAAGTACTGAACCCATTTACTGGGGTTGGCACAAAGCTAAACACACTTCAAGATAAGTAGAAGTAAAGAGCTAGTTCTTTTGGTTTAGTTTAGTTATATTAATAAGTGTATTTGAAAAAAGAGGGTAGTTTAAGACCTGTGGTACAAAAGAGTGATGGGAAAGGGCAGAACGAAGAGAGATGAATATATAAAGAACAGAAATAACAAGCCGGAGAGGACATGAAAGATTAGCTCAAGGCAGGCATCATATGGAGGGAAATATATATCTTTAAAATTTGGGTTTGTGTTCACATTTTTCTGTGTTTAACAGAAATATGAATTTTAATTCCTGTCTTTTCAACACAATCTTTTCAATATATTCTACAGGTTGATTAGAAATTTGGTCTAGAAGACAGGGAGTGATTGTCTTGTGATGAATGCTTATCTGGAAATACCCATTTGTACCCTTTATTCATGTCAGAAGTTCTAGTGTGTTGCACATGATTTCACTGACATGGTTTGTTTGCATTTGCTAACATATGTCTCAGCGTGGGACCTCTGCGTCTGTTTTAATGGCTGTCTTGTGTTGGCAGGCTGCCTTTGTTGTTCTGGCAAGATTTCTCCTGGAGGATGCTGCTTTGTGTAAACTTTGGTGGATTTGGGGTTTTTGTTTATCGTCAGAAAATTAGAGGGAAAAAAAGGGGAAGTTTTTGGGAAAATGGCTCATTTGCAAAAATAACTTGAAGCAGTTTCCTAAACTTGTGCTCAGCATGAGGACTGAGGTTTCTCTATAAACAGGTTTTACTGAGATGGGATCTTTCGTTAGACCAACAGAAGCTGCTGGAAGTAAACAGAAAACTATCTTCAGCCTGGAACAGGATCATCAATGTCCCTTTGTGGTGTTTCTGAACTTGAAGAAAATCTCTGGGAAACCTCAAAGGAGACATGGCTGGGACTCCCCCACTAAACGTGATGTCTAATCCCAGAAAAGATGCTGGACCCTACAGGAATTGCAAATCCGCATCAGGGCAAACACTGCCCCATGCAAACGGAAACAGTACTGAAAGAGTTATTTTGAGGAGTTACATCTTAAAGCTGAATCCCAGGAAAGAAAACTACACTGACAGAAGACTTTCACCACAAAAACTTCAGTCCGATACTGAAAGAAATAGGAAGCAAATGAGAAGGAAAATAAAATGTATCCCACACCGAGCATTTTTTCTCAGTGCAAATTGCCACCAATAACCTTTAAATTGAAGGATTTGTACTAATATTAAACTGATGGCAAACACCCCACAGACGTTTTCACGAACAATGAAAAATATTTTAGGCATTTTCCAGTCTATTCCCAGCTTCTGGTCCAAGGGTGAGAGCCATGGCAATTTTGTTCACATTTCTTTCCTATGGCAAATTAGCAACGATTAATTTTTTTTTTTTTTTTTAAATAGCGGCTGTTGGTAAATTAAAAATTTTGTAGCACCAAAATAAATCAAAAAATGGTTGTAATACGCAATGCACTTTGTTGCTCTTTTTCCACCTACTTTCTGGCTTGATTCTGGTTGTGATGCCACACCTAGCCAAAGTACATTTGGGTTTTTTCCGACATAAGTTTATGCTGGTTTATTTTAGCAACAGAAATCTTTGGATTTGAACTGTGAATATGCTAATGTCTTGAACCACTAAGAATGAACAAGCAATATTTGCCATAAATCAAATCCTCTTGCCTTTCCTGAATGTCAAATACAGAGTCTGAACTCTGCATCTCTTTCTTAAGGTCTTATTTCCTACCTTGTCTAGAAGGTCTACAACTATACACTATGTGAGTAAGAAATTAACATAGTAAACAATCATCTCCCCTTTCTCTTTGATTCCTTTAGCTTTCCTATATTTCCTTTTTTGTGTTTTCAACAATTTTTATGTGACACCACATCCCACATCACTGTTTTCTTCCTGTTTTTGGAGAGAACTAACCTGCTATTTGCCCTCCCAGAGGAGAACTCCCTCTGTACTTCTCCTAGTTATGAAGGAGGTGGTCCTTTATTTCACTTATTTTTCACCTCCATGAGTTAATATGGTGATCACATATTTTTTCGAAAGCACAATTGCTTGGATGGCTTCTTGAAGTGGTGTCTGTATTGCCAGGAAGAAGCATTGATAAGGATCTTCTTTGGGGAAATTTCTAACCAAGCATCTAAATAATCTTTGGGTGTTAATGGTTACAGAGTTTTAATTCAAGCCGTTTTAATCTTTCACTACTGTCTCTGAAATTGAGATTTAGTGATCTGTAGTGTTTTCACTTAATGTGCTGCACTACTGTGTGGAGAATCGACCCATCCGGTTGTGATTTTTTTTCCTCTTTTTTTGGTCTCCAAACCTCAAGATTCATATCAGGATGTTTAGAATTTCTCTTCATACACATGTACGCTACATATCTTTTGAGGTGAGGTAAGCCAGTAGCCTAAGCATGCGCTTCCCTTTCCTTGAACCCTAGAAAATGTATAACTATATTTGTTTAAATAAGTAAGTGCAGGTGAAAACGTACATCTGCCTTTGACGTGTCAGTTACATGTTTTTAAATTTATGCAGGAAGACACATCATAAGCTTTTCATTAGAAGGGACCTCTATATTAACATAAAACTTCGATTCCTTTTACCCTGCCTCATACAGTCACTTGCTTGTTTTCAGTCGATCCAGGTGCAAGTTGAAACTGATAAGAGCTGGCAGTGTTTGTTTTATTGTGAACCTTATTCAGCCTGATATTTAATTATGTTTCCATGTGGATTTGTAATGTGGATTAATAGTTTTATTTTACTCCTGTGATTAGTTTCTGTTTGTTCTAATTTCTTTTTGGCTCTTTCTTGACCTTGAGGTGAAAAAACACAGAAGATGTATTCCCTCAATTTAATGCCAGTCTGAGGTGTTTCTCCCGCATCATCAGATCAATGAAAAGTAAATAGCCTACACTTCTTGTTTCACAGTGCAGTATTGATCTTTCTTCAGCTTTTGCTTCCCTTTTTCCCTGCGTCTTGTGTCTTTCAACCCCTGGGACCGAAGTGATTGCCATAGATTGGACAAGCTAACAAGCGCATGATAAGGAACTAGTGTTTTCTGGTATACTCGCATTCACAAGCCTGGTATATAAAGCCTGGACCTCTCCGCATTGAAAGAGAGGTGCCATTTTGTGTATGGCACAAGTCACTATGAAAAGGAACCACAGGGAAGGCACCAGAGAAGCAGAGGATTTTATTCTCCACACTGATCTTTTATTCCTACAGCTGGTGCCAAGCTGGATGAGGACATTACTCCTCTGAAAAGTAAGACAAGTAGCCTGCGGGGAATGCCACAAGCTGCTTTCTGCTATGGCGATGTATGGGATGGTGGCAGCCCATGGGTAAGTCTGAACTCGATCTTATAATGACCATGATATGTGTGTCAAGTCCTATTTAAATTTGGAGCAGCAGAGATCTATGCAGAAAGTTTGAGAGATGCAATGGAAATATACAAATCTTGGTTGGAAATGGGACAGTCGGTATTATGTACTGAGTATCATTTGTAGTTCAGCCTTGAGCTGAAAAAAGCTGAAGTCAGAGTTTTATTTAGTAAATGAACTGAATTCATATAATAACTTTGGGGGGGGTTGGAGGGTTTTATGTTGGGTTGTTTTTAATATTGTGGGAAGTATTTTCCCTTTAAATTTTAGTGAAGTGGCAAATCCTTAGTTTATAATGCTTAGAAATAGAGTCTGTAGTGTCTACGTGTCCTCAAGTGCTACCCAGATTAAGAAATCAAATCTCTTTCAATTTTATCTCTGGGCCCTTCACTGTCCAAAGTGTGCTCTGGCAGTGAAAAATAGTTAAATTAATAATTGATATTCTATTACATGCTATGCAGTCTATTGTTTCTTTCAGGGAGATAGGTATTTGTGCTGTGCAGTGGAGAAGTTTTCTGATGTTGCCTAAGGTTTGTGAGAAAGCTGTTTTTGTGTCCAGGTGTTTGTTAGTCCCTCACGCTGTCGGGCTGCTACCATATTAATCTGTTGTAAATTAGTCTCATATCATCTTTCATGCACTTTAGCTGGTTACAGACTATATACATACTTGATTTAGCATGTTCCAAAGTAGTTATCATAGAAAGTCTGATATAAAGCATGAAAAAATCTGTACAGTGTCTAAAGAAAATTTGTTATTTTATTTGCAGTCTGGCAAAGGCTAAGGTACTTATTATTATTATTATTATTATTATTATTATTATTATTATTATTACTGCTACTATTATTATTATTATTATTTCATGTTTATGTATAGATATTAGTGTTTTACATATGCATTTGTGGACCTGTTATTTTTACACATTTTATTATCGTGTTACAGTAGCTAAACCTTCTGGACTAGTAGAGTAATAAACTAATTTTGGTATTATTCTATTATTATTAACAGTACAGTGATATATGAGTTTCATATTTCCCATGGACACCACTGCAATGCGGTTTGTTGGCAGTATTTTCCATGGTACACTTTTATAACATGGTTCTTTGTTGTTTAACGTGTTTTTAAAAAGTCAGTGTACACTACACAAATTATGCCTAATGTAGAAGCTATTCTATCTCTTTCTAGTTTTATGACATTTTACACTTCTTGGAGCTAGATGATTGTTCTAACCCAAGCTATTATGTAATCCTTAGGGTAACCCTGCTGCTGATTTGAACGCTATTAATTTTCTATTATAGTGTGCTAAAGATGTTCTACAGTGTGAAGCTCACCTGCATTATTGAGTCAATGACCAATTGCAGAGTTACTCTGTAGTGGTTGGAGCTTAACTCAACCCTTTGGGATCTCATTTATTATTTGCAGATATTGATTCTGGAAAAAGAAAAAGCTAAGATGTGTGAATCTAATACTGACTTAGACGCAGCCTACAGCTGTTAACTCCTAATGGTCTGCTTACTATATGTGTGTTAACTGAAGCTTGAATTTCTTTAGTTTTCATGTACAATAAGCTATTTGCTGCTACTTCATAAATATTTAAAAGCTTCTGTGTAACCTGCTTAGTCATATAGCATTAACTCAAATATTTGCTATATTTAAATTGAGTTTACCCTTCATTATTTTCCCCATTCCTTATTACCAATATATGTAGATTAGAAAAATACTTTAGCAATCAGGTTTAGTGCTATGTTTTACATCATTAGCACAAGAATCTCCACCTGAAAATTCAAAAAAGAAATGTGTTTTAATTCCCTAGGGGCAACAGTGTTTTGTGCTTGTGAATTTGTCTTCAGGATAAAGGTTATAGCTATATAACATAAATAATCAAGTAAGGATATAATCTTCCATTTTGTCCTGTTATATTACCGGTATGGTGACTCCCCAGTTCCACTTCTTACTCTCACGACTGAATAATCATAGAAAGAATCATAGCAATTACTTTTTTTTTCCTCCATTCTGTTCTTGTCATTTCCCACTAATTTATGTGAACACAAAAAACCTTCTGGAAGGTTTGTGGAGTTGACTCACTGGTGTTCCACAATCACATAAATGTCCCTTATCAGGCATTATAATACTCAAATAGATCAGTCATCATCAATTATTTGATTAGCTGAAAGCCAGTAATAGACAAAGTTTCACACAAAACAAAGAAATGTGTATTTGAAAGATAGAAAAAACACAGGAAGGAAATATACTCTTCATGAGCATTAACATCACACACAACAGCAAGGGGAAGGAGGATCTGGGAAAACCTTGAAATAAAACTCATCCATAATCTTCAGAAACATGGCCATTAAAAAACTGGATATGACAGAGGAAATATTGTGTGGCAGAAAAGTGGAGGGTTTAGGTAATTCATGCTACTATCCATTTTCAGGTTATTTTGAGACTATTCCTGTAGTCTTTTCAGTGACTAGTCACTATGAGCCTGAGTCCAAAACCGTCTTGTGCTGTCCAGTCTTGCTCAAGAGCAAGCAAAGAGCTGTGTACATTGCTGTAGTCTAGGTACTTATTAATATTTAGATGGAAAACAGGTATGAAGCATAAATTCAGTTAGAATTGGTACTGCCCCCGGCAGGTGGTAGGGAACATTTCCACTCTGGTAACTTCAAAATTCTGTTTACAATTAAGTAAAGTATGAACATAATTGCTAATAAAAGGCAGCAAATAAGAGCTTTGTCAATGTAGCTTAAAAACTGTTTTCTTGAAGTTAAATAATCGTACTCAAACTGGCCTTCTGATATAGTGATGTGTCACAGGAAATGAGGAGGTATCCTTTACCTGACTCAGAATACAAAGTCTAAGGCCATGTGGGAGCATAAATCTGTCCTGTGGAGTCTCAAATCTCAAGCTGTGGAAACTGTGACCTGGGGTGGGATTTCGTTTAAGCTGAATCCTAGGATTAGATCGTTCAGTGTTCTAATGCTTTTAACTAGATAGAATATAGAAAAAAAAAATCTTTGGGTTCATATAAATATAGACGTGAGTGTGATATACTTTTTACTCCTGTCCTTTCAGATACTTAAAGCTAGTAACTATTAAGTAAATACTTTAAATATAGTATGTATTCCTTAAAGATTGACAAATAAAAAAACATCCCGTTTCTGTGCTGTAGCAATACTTGAGTAAGGTTCTGCAATACACAGAAGTCTAGTTTAAGCTTCTTAAGTACCCGAGAGGTGAAGGGCTTTTCTGAGGGAAAAACTAGTTTATGAAGTGGAAATTGGCAATTTCAGCACGGAGGACGCGTCTTTTCGTGGGTGGTGTTAGATGGCATGGCGAGCAACAGGCAGAAGCAGAGAGTGCTCAGTCTCAAGAATCCTCTCCAGCTTTGCAGCGCCCTTGGAAATGATGCTTTCTGCAAGTCAGGTGGAAGAGTGCTTGTCAGCCTGCTAACGTACAGCAATCTCTGCAAAGTGAGCAAAGCATTAGAACAAATGAGCCAGACAGACAAAGGCTACAGTCTGGTCTGAGGTACGTCTATGAACGTTAGCTCAAGCTCTGCTGAACCCCTTCTGGCAAAGGTGCCAGAGCCGTTGTGGCTGCGCTGCTCTACCAAGAGATGCTACCTGAAATCTCATGGGTAGCAGTGGAGATTATCACATTTAACCCTGGATAACAACCTGCAGGGTGCAGCTCTGAGTTGTAATGTCCTGCTTTGGACAGGCAGTTATGCATTATGCCTCTCTGTGCAGTGCAGACGTGTTCCAAGGGTTTAGGGAGACTTTAGTTACCCTTGCTCAAAAATTTAATCCAAATAGCTTTGCAGCTTGAAGCTGATTGAACTTCATAACGTCTCTCTTCAGCAAAAAAAAATTCTTTTTTTTTTTAATTTCGATTTTTTTTCTGGAATAGTTATTTTCTCCATTGGTATATGCCAGCATCCCCTCTGGCTGGAGCTGGTGAACTGATATTTGTGTAATAACACAGCTCAGATAACAGGTGCTGCTCTGTCTTTATGGGTTTTCCAACAAATCTCTGCATCTAATAAACATGCATATGGCTAACATACAGACTAAAGAAGTTTCTTCACAAATTAAGCTGTAAATATTTTCACTTTTAAATGCTGCGGGAAGCTATCTTCCTTTCCATAAAAGCTGAATAATGAGAACACTAGCACACAATGTGCTTATATGTGTACCCAATTCCCTCCTCATTTGGAAGATGTTGAAAACCATGTTGTTCGCTTAATGATTTGAGTACCTAGACCTGGGCTACTGGAAGTCCTGAAGGAATTCCATATAGAGGTTCCTATATAGTCTAGCAGTGCAGAGACTTCGTGCATCTGCATTTCTGAAAAAGGGGCGAGCAATGTATGTTCCTGGTGCTATATACATACTCCGTAAGGGTGGAACAGTTACTATAATTAGGAGTAAACTTTGTGGCTTGTGTATGGAAATAGAAACTTACAATTGATAAATGCAAATAGATTGTAAAGAAATTCACCCCAGAACAATCTAGCTCAGGGCTGGTTTCTACTTAAACATGGAGCGTTTTTACCAAAGCAAAGTATCAGACACCTTAAAAATAATTCGAAAACGTCGGCAGTGTTACTGGTAACACCACCAGCTTTTCCCTGATGGCTGATATGGGATGAACTCTTTTGCAGGTGCTTTGAAAGGTGTCTTAAAGCAATGAAAACCTTGCAGGAATCCAGCCTGAGTAGGTTAGGTAAAATAAAATTCTATGAGAAACTGGAAACAGGTTGCTATGAAAACATTAGATGACCAAGAGAAAAATAACGATTGCTCTGTAACTTCTTTATCTATATAGTTACTTCTTTGAATGTAAGACTGTGGTGTTTTGAAATCCTTTTACATTGTAATGCACATGGTCAAATGTATTTCAAACTGTGTCTAAACATACACTCAAAAATTCACTACAGTTTGTGACTGGGTGGTTTGGAAGGCAGTTAATTATCGATAAAAGTAATTTAGTAGAAAAATTATTATGTGGGTTGATGATAATTCATTTCCAAAATTGTGACTTTGTTCCCTATTTATTTCTTACTTTGAAATAACTACCTTCACTATTGTCATTCAGACTTCAATTAAAAAAAAAAAGAAATGAAACTATAATACAAAGGCAGATACAAAGATTATTGATAAGGAAAAATATTTTTAGTTAATCAATAATGTGCATTAACTGCAGTTCATTAGATTCAGATAATTCTTTATATTGCTGTACCAATTTCAGTTCAATAATTTATTTCCCGTGTGAGGTTTATTACTGTGAATTTTCATGATTTTTTAAAAATTTATTAGAAAAAGCTGGTAGTTGTAGAGAAATATTGAAAATTGTGAGTGTGAGTTTCGTATATTGTTGACAGTTAGGGCTTAGAATGCATACATGGATTTTTATTTTTTTTAAAGAGTAAATACGTTTGATATAGGTTTCATCACCATGTTATGAATTTACCAAATTTGACATTATTTCAAGCAATAATAACCCACTAAAGGCACTTCTTCCCCATGTCTCCTATTCATGGACATGTACCTTCAAACTGTGTTAGCAAAAATGATTAGAGATCCACACAAGCCAAGGTCTCTTCTTGATAAAAATCTACTGTGTACATTTACCTTGCTGAGTCCTGCTTAATACCTTTTTTATGCGTATTCTCTTGATTCTTATTTTCAAAGGAAAATAATGGTGAAAGTAAACCCAAACTTGTTAAACAGATTTAAAAGACGAAGGTTGAAAGCCCATAAAGTTCAATATTTATTCTTTCTGTCTCTTCTGAGTCTATACATATAATTCTGGCAAACAGTCAGACAACACAAAAAAGTACTTAACCATGACTTCTTGGAACATTTTGAGTGCTCAGATACAGTAAGTGATTAAAAATCCCAAGTGAAGGACACCTTTTTGCCAATTATGGCTATTTCTTCATAGAGATGAGACTGCTACCCGGTACGAACCAGCAATACTGGAGGGTGGACCATGTTGTGGTCTCACTGAGGCCAAACCAGTCAGTGGGAGGAATCTCTGCACTCAGCCTTGCGCTGAGCCCACGGATAACATCTTTGTATCAAGTGAGACGTTATTAATCAATAAGATTATTACCAGACATCTCATCTTATCCAAAAATCAGGTATTGTACTCCAAAATCACATTGAATCCTGACAGAGGAAAAAGGAGAACAAGTAATAAGGGTATAAAGCAAGACATTGATTACACCCAAGATTTTCTCATTGGACTTTTCAGTACTTCTTGACTGAGGCAAGCTACAGTTTCTTCCATTGTGGCCTGTTTCAAAGACTGTCATACTTAAGGCTAGTAATATAATATTAGAATGTAATGAATTATAATTATTATAAAGTTGCTTCAAATTTTTCAGAGTGTAGATCTGGGCTTCAGGGCTTGGGGTCAGTGTTCTAATTCAGATATTACCTCCAGCACCTATCTGACTACAAATAATATACATCAGGCACTTCTTCTGACATTCATTGGAAGCAAACATTGCAAGCAGCTGATAAAGTACCCCCTCCTGTATGCACTCTTCTTGCTTTCTTCCTTTTTAGAAAAGTATTACGTGCAGAATTACAATGCATTGTGATCTGAGCTACGGCATCTGTTCCAGGTTAGCCAAGGCCCTTGACAAAATTAGATTATATAAGGGTGTAATGAAAAGAGCTGCAGCTAGAGCATTTACAAGAGCTGGGCTGACATATTAGTTGCTTTTACATATCTTGAGGCAATGGTACTGTCCTCTACTCTTGCTTCAGTTTGTAATTACCATCAATTGTGATTTAGAATAATACAGTGATATAAAAGTTGCTTAGACTAAATTTTATTGTAGCTGAAATTTTACATAAATTATGAGAGTATTTATGTAATAAAGGCCAGTTTCGGAACTTGTACATGTCAGATCTAACTTGTCTGTTGACTTAACTTTCTAGTTAATATATTTTTAATGTTATAGAACATTTTCAAGCACTGCAAAAAGATGGCAAGTACGAAGACAAGCAATGAAATGAAAGTTCTTCCACATTATAGTGGTTCAAATAAGGTCAGAATCTGATCTTAGGATTCATAATAATGAAAAACAATGATCTTTAAGCAAAAAGAAAGCATAGATGAGGAGTATCTTGAGGATGTCCTTTTTCCATGTTACTTATGGATGCACAATTGCTCAATCTGCATTAAAAAGCACAGATACGAGTAGTTCTGTGGGCTTTTATTTGTTCCCTACTGAAGACCACACATAGAAGGTGAATAGGTAGGATTCGAGCAAGCCAGAGATATTGCCTGCATCCACCGGGAGAAGATCCAATGTTTATCCTGGTCCTGAAGAGTACCTAAAAACATATTCTTTGGCCTTGAAAACAAAATTTAACATTCTCAGAGGGAAGGGCAGTCTGGCAAAGTGCAGTGCAAGAGTAGGAGAATAATTAACTCGGGGTATTTAATGCCCATTCTGTCATTAAATATTTCCCCCCATTGTTTGTACTATACTGAAGTGTTATAGAGGACTACCTCAGAAAATAGTATAGTATATATAGAAAAAGAGTATACTGTTATTTTGTGAATATCTGTATAAATACTGTTATCAACATCCTGACAAGTTATCGTAAAAAATATTTCTAGCTCCCTCCTCATATAATAGCATGAAAGAATCTGACAGACCAGTTACACTATCCTCTGTGTTGTAATATTTGTGATTGGACTATAGTACGTGTTTTTGCAAGAGTTTTGAATCCATCTTTTTTTTTTTTTTAGTCCTCACAAATGCAGCATTAGATTCTACTGTGAAATATTTTGAATGCTGCAGTTCTTGGAAACTCTATAGCTTTGAAGACTAAACAAAGAATGGAACCTGTCACATTTTTATATAGTTACCCATTGAAAAAATAACCAGGGTAACTGTGATAACTAACAAGTAACATGGTGCCTTATAAAAAGCTAAAATTAATTCCAGTGTGATTTTTCTCCCTCAGGAATCAGTCATCCTGAAACATACTTTGTGGAGTCTTTGATTGGAACTAACTTAAACAATGTTTTCTACAAGATTTCCTATGGATTCTAAGCAACACTCAGATTCTTGTGTGATGGCTTTTACTGTTGTTTTTGGAGGTTTTGTCACATGAGAGTCAGTCCCTCTTTTTTTGTTCTTGGCTGAACAGCCAGTAGCCCACTGGATTCCACTGGGAATGGGTAGGGGAGATGACTTTTTTTGTAACAAAGACGTATAAACCTTTTGTGCCTACTCCTACCTTGAAGCGCTGAGACAGTGACAGAGAATAATGATTTCTAACCTGTGTTTTGCAACAACAAAACAAAGTAATTCTTGGTAGACTGTAGTTTTGGGATGTTTGGACAATCTTCATCAGAGAAAAGCAGCATCTTGACATCCTTCTACAGATGTGTTCCTTGAGAGAAGAAAATATTTATTGTGTCTGGGGAGAGAGACCAGTGAAGATCTTGGAAACGGAGGGCAGAGTTTGGATCTTGTTTTGTTAGGACAGTTGTGCTGTGGAAAGAAAATAATTCAGTGTGATGTTACTTGCCAAAAGGTGTGTAAGTGTCTATGTTAGGGGGCAAATGTCATGTTTCTGTGTTTATTTTGCAGCTTTAGTTTTGTGGTGATCTCAGTGCACTTGGTGATCTTGAGATGAGCAAGGACTTCAACTAGATTGAGGGTACTGGTATAACATCTTTACCTATTTTATGTAGAATGAATATAAATATCTGTTTATGTATGTGGACACAGAGTGTGTGTTTGGCCGTTTGCTATACATTTCAAATCCCTCTGCATGTGCAGATTCTGTAAGATAATATTCTGCAGAGGCAGTTCCTTCAGAAACTTGACACAGAGAAGAAAACACTCTGCCTCCAAACTAAATTTATTTTAGAGTCAAGAGAATACTTGCACAGGTTTTCCTTCAAGCTCCTAGGGAGAATATGAGTTTTCTCAATAGTATACATTTAAAACTACATTTGCTCTGAGCTATTCAGAGTCTTGGAATTATACCATGTAGGAATGAGTAAGCTTTGGGGGTGAACCAGGACTGGGTTGTGATCATGTCTCTCTATAACTTATTCATTCACTCGCACTTTTATTCTTGAAACCCTATGATTTATTCATCCCTAAAAGCATCAGGGTGTGAACAAGGGCTTAAGCAGGAGACTCCTGAAATCTAATCCTGATTGTGATACTAATTCATACCTTACCCTTGGGTGAGACCCTTAAGTTCCACAGATCAATTTACACATCTGTACAGTGTGATATGTTACTTCAGTGAGGTATCGGACAGCTTATTTATGTTTGTCATACACTTTGAAGATCCATAAATAAGCTAATGTTAGGAAGTTTTTTCCTTGGGTCTGAAGTATTTGTGAATACTTCTCACAGGAGCTTCGTCACACTTCTCTGGATAGCTACTCAGACGGGCAGTAGTCTATCACACTTAGCTGTGGTACATCTAATATTAATGTTGCTAGGAATTTTAACTCATATTTCATAGAATCATATAATCATAGAATGGTAGGGTTTGTAAGGGACCTCTGTGGGTCATCTAGTCCAATATGACAGAAAAATCACATGGAGGAAGCAGTGTAAAGATCCTCAAAAAATGACAGTGTCTTGGTTTGCTCTGGGTCTCTATGTTTGGTTTAGTAGGAGCTACAATCAAACAGAACAAATTTTCATTCTCAGAAATACTAGAATGGCTTCATACGGGGGTCGGAAAAGGAGTAGTTGGAGTGGATCAATCAAAAGGAATCCATTGACCTGCGTCTTTATCCTCTACCCCCAGTCCTCCTCATTTTCCTTGTATGCTTTTTTTCTCCAGTATTGTTCATAGCCTAAAAATAATTGAAGAACCGATTTAAATTGACGGGGAGGTCAAACTGGGTCCTGAACATGTGAGTCATGCAGCAGAGAGTTCTGTGAAGGTGCACCAGGCCGAGACTTTAAAGCATGCAGATGATACTTTTTGATGCAATTTCGGAAAGACTTGTCCAGTTCTGGAGTTTCAGAACCGCTTTAATTATTGCAAGATTTTGGCACTGTTTTACACTGCCCATATAATTAGAACTCAAAACATTAAAGTTGCCTTCAAAGCCAAATTATACATTTAATTTTGACCTTGGAATTCATCGTATGACTAATTATTGTACATTTTACTTTCTTTCTCAAATATGTAGAACTCTGAGTTGCATACAAGCAAAAGGCTAAGAGATTGTAATCCATTTTTTGGCTTTCTGTTCTATACTTGTACAGCTTTTTTGTTACTTAAATACAATGATCTTAAATGTACAAGGTATATCAAATATGTTTAACTAAGAATTCCTGATGTTAAAAATGTCTGTATCTGCTAAGAGAAAAAACCCTTAAGTATATGCATAACTGAATTCTACAGGATTACTCATATGAAAAAGATTATTCATATTTTAAGTGTTTGCAAGGTTGATGTATTTCTGATTAAATATCCATGCTGGGTATGGTTTATAGCTTCTGCTGTTAAAATTGCATCAGTTATCTTATTTTCTAATTATTTGTCTGAAAGATTATTCTCACATTTTGTATTCCATGATATTCACAAAAACGACTTACTAAAACATCTTCTTTCAAGAACTGTGTCATTTTGGGGTGGAAATCAAAACTTTTTTACATATTAATTAAGAACTTTTAAATTTATGGTACTTTTAGAATTTTCGTATGAGGAAAAATATTGTCAAACAATGAAGCTTCTTAATGTTTTGCTTGGATGGCTGTATAAGCCTTATAAACTATGTTGCTGTACCTTGTGGAAATCTGTTTTACAGGTAGCAGATGTAAATCTCCTGCAGCTTAAAGCACTGTTCTTAGGAGGTTAAATTTATTCTACCTTGTGCAGCAGAGCTAGCCTCTATAAAAAACTTTATTATGTTCTTTTATAAACATTTTGGAAGAAGAAAATTCTTGGTTTAACACAATAACATATTGTATTTTCACTACTCAAAGAATTAGATTGATTACAGTGGCATCTAAGATTGATAATACATAGATTTCTATTATGACACCCACTGTTTTAGTGCTAGACTGCAGAGGAATGCTTCCTTAAATGCATCATTGTATAAAATATTGACCTAGAGGACTTCATTATTCAAGCTGGAGAGACAGTCACTACTTAACAGTAATAAACTGTTTCTGTGTTACATTGAGAATACTTCGGAAAATATGAGAGTTGTCAAATCTCTTGAAAATCCTGTCTTTATAGTACACATGACACTAAAGCTATGGCTGTATTTTCTGCTAATAAAAGCAAAGGCACAGAGAGATGTGAAGGATATCACGGTATACTGACAGGAAACTAAGAAAAATGAGTACTTTGTTGAGGAGCAGAAAAAGACACAGGCCAATGACCTTGGGAAGCTTTAATAGTTATAGCTTGCTTTTTTGTTTTTTAACTGGTGGTGAAAATATGGATAACACAAAGAAGTATAAAGTTAGCATGTAAAATTCAGGTGTATGTTTTAAAATTCACCTTCATGTCTCAAAAAAAAAAAAGCAGCTGAAATATAAAGAAAAAAATTAGACTTGTTATCAAAAGCACAGAGAAGTTTGTTACTCCAAGTTTCTAATACCATGTCCAAGCTTTGGTCATGCCAGTGCCTATTTCAGATTAGTTATTCTCCAATATTTGAATGATTCTTCTACCATTGTGAGTGTTTAGATCCAATAGAAGAAAAAAAGATTCATGCAGTGGCAGTGACAGCGGTGTTTACCCCACTGCACCTAGAACCAGAGACAGGAGTAGGAGTTTGCTATCCATGATGGAAGAGGAATGATATTTTAGTCGGCCACAAAGTGCAACTATGATTTTCAATGACAGAAAGGGAAAGAGATGATCAAATTCATGATCAAATTCAATGGAAAGCCAGTTATGAGTTCAGTGTCAGATTTATATTCCCTTGAAATATCCTAATATCTCTTCATGCCTTTGTATATACACATATAGAAAAAAAAATCTGCTGTGTTCTTCGAAACACGAAATAAAGTCATGTGTTAAACATGTCCTATCTGACCGTGACTATAGTCTTAGCTTAGACTGTGTTTGCTCTTGCTTCACAGGCTGTGCACTGAAGTTTGTTCAGAAAAGCAAAAAAAATTTACAAAACAGACTCTGAACTAACTAAGCATATACTTAAAAATGGCAAGAAATCGAGTGTTTGGTTTTGTATTCTGTTGTGAGAGTCACACAGTTTTAATCTGAGGCCACATCTGCATCATTTAACTGTAGACATCATAAGCTTAATTTTCATCCACGATTTATTAATATCTTACTGCGAGCTTTTAACACATAGGCATAGACAAGTGCGACTTTGCAGGTCATTTACAGCACCGCACAATCTGTGTATTGTGAACAAAGGTATAATCAGTCGGTATAGCGAAGCAACAGGGACAATCTTAATTTTTTTCATTGTATCCAAGTATGTTAAGTACATTTCCAAGTATATTGAGCCTTGTTTTGACGAGCTACTTTTAAAAGCAATTTCATGCAGGGTGAATGTGCACATTGATCTTAGCTTTTCTATTCTTTTAATAGGGACCGTAAGACTTTCAGTAATACATTTAAGGAAAACTTTTACGTGCAAGATCTTTTGAAATCAAATTTAAAATTATGTTGTTTTCCCATTAGGTTTCTATATCCAGAGCAAATTATCCTTTTTCATGTGGAGAAGCATCAGAAATATTTACTTGCAGGGTTATGTGAGTAGGAATAGCTTTCCAGTTTCTGAAACATTTGCTAAAAGAGGAGTATATTCACACAATGAAGAGAATTTGTTGCATAAAGTATACTCTGTAGCATTTAAATTAGAGAAGTACTCAAAATTTGGTGAAAACTTCCACAATTTCTTGAATTGAAATGGACAAACTTATATTCTGGTAACTGAAAATTTAGTTGCATTATTAATCCCACCAAAAGCAGTGACACTGGAAGAAGATCAGTATTTATAAAATGGTTAGAATGTTATTACTAAATTGTGTAAGTTATTTTTTAAGTGGTGAACACTTTCTGTCCTTTGCAGAGCTATTGTGCTGTGTAACTTCAAAACTTCAGTTTGCTTGTTTAATTCCAAAAACTCAGGTGAGGATGTACATTGACAGCTAACCCTTGCCTCAGAGCTTCTTTTTTTATCAGTCAGGAGGGTGTGAATCTGGCTAACATGGCCCTGACATGAAATTTCTCTGGGAAGCATATCGTTACGTCAATGTAACTGCCCTTGACTTAGAGTATTGTTTTCTCACTTCTTCCTTTAGTAGTTCCTGACTTTGAATCTCCAGAATCCACTTTCCGAAAGTGTCTTATGCACTTAAGTGACAGCACCACACATTCTGCATTTCTGATTGCCATTTTCAAGTCTTTTCTTCTCTTCCTGCTTCAGTGGTCCCCATTCAGAGCTTTAGCTCCCAAACTCAGATCCTGGTGGGACTGTGAAGCCACACCAGCATCAATCGTATATCCTATTTTCTTCCGACCTCGGCTTTCTAGGCTTTGCACACTCATCTGACATTTCCTGCACAATACAACACCCTGATTCCTCTTTTAAAGAAGATTTCTGTAAAGTGATAGCATTCATTGTTCTGTTGCCCACTGTTTACCTGGAGTATTGGATAGTCTGCTCATTTCCCCGCTTAAAGACAAAATCCAGTGTCTCAAAGATAGTACAATTTATACACATACAGAGGCCACCCTTGAGGTAGATCCTGGTGTACCTCATCCTTAAATATTCCAGAGAATTTTAAGGTTCAAAAATATTTCTTCAAATCTTTTTCAAGTAGTTTTTCTCCTTCACTGTCAATGAAACTTTTACAGTTGCTGAAGAAAAAGTAATGGATTTTCAATAACCACAGTTAAGAAAAAACATCATTGATTTGTCTTTGTTTTAAGATTTTGTGAGTTTGGGTTATGTTTAGGTTTTTTCAATATTGAAATTTTAACTACAACCTAGAAGAAATCCCTGTGAATGCTTCTAAAAAAAGAAATATCTAACAAAGAAAAAAATGTTATCATGGAACTAAGGAAACTCAACTGCTGAGCTGCTTGCTTTCTTTGTTTACAGATGTTCAGGCCTTCTTACTGAAATTTGTGTTGCTTTGTTATTTGGTTAAATCTTAAATTTAGACCAGGCCCAAACATTTTTCTCACCATATTGTTTTGATGCTGATTTTTCAATTATATTTTTAACAGAAAAGAACAATAATTATTGGACTTCACTGTTTTTTTTAATATCTCTAAAACAATGTTAAAGACAAAGGAAGCCCTCCACCAAAGGTTTAGATATTCTCACTTTGTGTGTATGGAAAGGAGAGTCCATCCTAGGGATGTGGAAGAAAGGGATGTCACAGAGCAGGAAAACTGCACTTCTATAGCTAACAGAGATCCCCAGCCGTAAATCAATGCTGTTCTAATCAGTATCCTATGAAACCTGTCCCAGACCAGTTTTTCAGAGGTGTCAGCATCTGCAGAAGTGATGCAGAGAAGGTAGAGTCACAGGGAATATTCCTCAGTGACCTAATCTACTTACAAACCATTACAGGAGAGCAATATGGAGCAGCTAAAAAGTCAGGGTAAGATACAGTCATAGACAGCTGGATGTTGAGCAATCGTTAGGGAGATTATGCTTCACCACAGCTTAAGGTGACCTCATTGCAGACCTGTGCCTGCCCACACATCCTAGCCACTGGCCATTTACTCTGCCTCCCCTTTTCTGGATCTGGTGGTCATCTGATGATGATGTACCAATCCTTTCTTTTCTTGCTTCAGAGCACTACTATAGTTTTGGCAAGGCTATAACAGAAGGTCAAAGATCTGCTTCAGTGTCTTCACATTTCTCCATGTTTCGTTAATTACAATTATTGTGCTGGGTTTAATGTCACACTGCTGCAACTTGGTCCCTCTTTTCTTCAGGATAGGGGGTGGTGGTTGTGTGAGTGTAAAAACAGTAAACATTTTTCTTTTCGTAATAACAGACATATGTTTCAGTGGCACTACAGAACCCTGAAGTCACTGATTTCTGTGGAAACTTACTTTAGCATTGAGGGAAGGTCATGAAGGCTGTGCAGCAGTGTTGATTTGCAACCTCTTCTATGTTCCTCTCAACAACCTCATCTGTTTTCATGGCTTTAATTATCATCTCTACACACAAGATCCAGATTTATCTCTACCCCAATGACCTTTCCCCCAGTGTTAAGATTCTTATTTTAGTTGTGTAATTTCCTTTGATTATTTAAGGGACCATCATAAACTCTGTGTATTATGCAGAAGTGAAAATCTTGTTTCCTGCTTGAACACTGGGAGCTCTGTTAAATGAATAGTCTAGTTAAGCAAATGCAAATTCCAATTCCTGTTTAATTCTGTAGTCGCACTTTATGGTCAACCCTATAATCCACCAGAACTCCAAAAACAAAAATGAGTTTCTGTTTAAATCGATAAAATCCTACTGAGTTTTGGTTGTATTGCCTGCCCCTGGTTTAGAGCCTCAGGAACTAAACGAAGTTTTTCTTCTAGTTCTTCACCATCTTTCCTTTGGTACACAGGTTTCAAAATCTTAATGCCACCCATCTTACTTCGTGTTCTTCAACACATTATGTGGTGACACTTACTCATTTGTCAAAATCAGTCAGTCCCTAGCTGAAAATTTGTTAGAAAACTTAAAAGAGACTGTGTTCTGAACCTGATATTGCAGACTGGACAGCATTTGACATTACAAGAATTAGACATAGTAGTACACTTGGAAACATTTACATTTCAGCTCCCGTAGATACCCAAATTCTCTGAAGTATGCCTCAGAACGGTTGTGGAACATCACTAAAAAGAAAAATAATAATCATTATGAAATAATTAAGCTAACTTCCTCTCTGCACCTTCTAGTGTGATGTGAGGGTTGAGATGAGAAAGGACTTCTGGGATCAGAGAGGTGTGATGGCTTAGAGCAGCAGCTAGAATGGAGCATAGGAGTAGAAAGTTATAAATGTTAAAGCTGAGAAAACAACACAGAAGCCCTTCCTTAGGTACTTCACTTATCTCAAAATTCTACTTGTGATAAACTATTTTGACCGTATCAAAAGCTACATTTTCTTTCTTTCAGTTATCCAAAAAAAAAAAGACCAAAAAATAAACAGCATAGCTATTATATACAAATTGTCCTTTAATTTCTCAGCATGGAATACTGAATTTTTTTTTCTATTTAGCTTGATTCACTGGCTTTTGGCTATGAATTAAATATATAAAAAGTTCCAAAATTTGATAGGAAGGAAATGTGTAGATGATGCAAGGAATAAAAAACTTGTGTAGAACTAAAAGATCAATTCATTACCTTACAGTAACGCACCTGAATACTTAGCTGTCTATTCTTCAGTATCATTGCTATGTTGTCAGTCAAAGCTGTCCTGCTTGTCCAAGGCTCTTGGAGATAAGGATATAGCCTAAGTACAAATTTTTTCTCACATTTCTTTGTTAGAATGGGTGCAGATTTGTGAGCTTACGGTTCAAACAAACAACGCGCTTTTCCACTCAGTCTTCTGGTCATTGCTACACACAGAGCTTTGGTTCGTGGATTATGAGCTAGGTTTTGATTGAGCGAACATAACTTAGATATGCTCCTTGTGATGCACTCCAACCAGTAACTGGTGTTCAGCGCGTAGGACCCAGACTACAGCCAGCCTGACACAAAGTCCCTAAAGCCTGGACAGGCTGGGAAATGGTGTCTTTGCCATGGTTTCATTGCACAGGTGTAAAATTGCATGGCACTAATTGATCATTCAGACATAGTCATTAGTGTGGCTTGCGAGATGGAACAATGAGATCAGAATTAGACCCAAAGACTGGTAGTGCTCTCAGCCTATGTGTTAGTCTGACTCTACGTGCCTCTGCTTCCCTGACCATAAAGATTCCACTTTCCATGTAAAAAAATTGAGACCTAAAAGTATCATGCACAGAGTAAGAACAAGGTGTACAGGTTATGAATGAAACAAGGGAAGAACAACACACGAAATAGTTCTGTGCCTGTCTTTTAGATGCGAGTAGATGCATATACTACTGCATCATACTTATGTGTCTTAGCTGCTTTGCTCTAAGGAAAGGTACAAACAGTAAATGCTTTACTTTGTTGAACAATGCCAATTTCATGGTAGTTTAGATAGAATAGTAGACTCATTTATGTTGGAAAAGAACCTTAAGATCACTGAGTCCAGCCACAAACATAATATTGCCAAGTCCCACTAAACCATGTCCTTAAGCACCACAGCTACAGGTCTTTTAAATACCTCCAGGAAAGTAGACTCCACCACTTCCCTGGGCAGCCAGTTCCAGTGTTTGATAACCCTTTTGGTGAAGATATTTTTTCCAATGCCCAATCTAAACCTTCACCAGTGCAACTTGAGGCCATTTCCTCTTGTCCTGTCACTTGCTACTTGGGAGAAGAGACCAACACCCACCTTACTACATCCTGCTTTCAGGTAGCTGTAGAGAGCAATAAGGTCTCACCTCAGCCTCCTCTACTCCAGACTAAGAAGCCTCAGCTCCCTCAGCTGTTCCTCATAAGACTTGTTCTCCAGATCATTCTCCAGACCCCTCACCAGCTCTTCTCAGACACGCTCCAGCACCTCAATGTCCTTCTTGTAGTGAGGGGCCCAAAACTGAACACAGTGCTCGAGGTGCAGCCTCACCAGTGCCAAGTACAGGGGCACGATCCCCTCCCTACTCCTGCTGGCCACACTATTCCTCATACAAGCCAGGATGCCGTTGGCCACCTTGGCCACCTCGGCACAATGCCAGCTCATACTCAGATGGCTGTTGACCTGTGAGCACGCCTCTTGTGAGTAGGTGTGTCAAAGAACTAAGATTCTGTACGTTGGTCCTAGGCTGTTGGGTCACTTTCAGTGAAGTCCCTTCAAGTAGGTGTACTTTTGCATTTTTTTTCTATTTTTTATCCCTTCAAAATGGAAGACTTTCACGGCATGAACTGTCTTTTCTATTACTGTGTTTGTAGAGTACTTTAAAAACATGGGACTTGGGCTTGGTCCTTACACATCTTACACATCACTGTGAAACGATAAGTAATCAATCTTTTTTATGTAGACTTCCAGTCATCTCTTTGTTTTTTAGGAAACGGAATAGGAAAACACAGATGTTCATTTTCTGTAAGCAACCACATTTTTAGGGTTTTTATTTGTCCATTCCTTTTCAAGTAGAACATG
>Ga0065711_1026817_pt1:0-25000 | contig 59091 bp, 30 predicted proteins | sample Hoacrofraction12_FD_59098 | JGI IMG/M metagenome (GOLD analysis project Ga0065711, IMG submission 59098) | Hoatzin crop microbial communities from Cojedes, Venezuela - Epithelial fraction 12 v2 (version 2) | ecosystem: Host-associated > Birds > Digestive system > Esophagus > Crop... | reverse complement strand
CACATGTTAGCGTTACACTGAAAGTAGCTGAAAACCTCCTTTTTTATTGTTAGAAAAAGAAAATGGATGTCTTATTTTTTTAATTGGGCAGGTGACATCTTATTTGTTAGTGGAAATGTGTATAGCATTCCAAGGATATAAAATGTTCTGATATTTGTTGTTAGTATTATTTGAGACCAAAAACGTGATGCATACTATAAAGTGCTATATTCAGTAATAAATTTCAGTGTACTGAGACTGATTTAAGATACTTTTTAGAGATAACTGCAGCAGGAATAAAATGAGCAGCAGAGACACAGAATACATTTTCCGTGGGGTAATTATATCTCAGCTAGGAGAGCAAGATGTACAGGTACAGAGAACCCAAAATAGTTTGGATTTTTTTTTTCTTGTATTATGTTGGGTTCTTGGTGATCTAATTCACTTTAAGTGGATGTATCATTACAGTGCTTTTTGAAAGGTGCCAGATTTGACAGCACGTGAGAGTGAAATCTTCTTTTTATATTATGTTTTGCTTCTTCAACAAAAAGAGCTGTTTAAATATTTGTGTAGAATGCAAAATATTTTAGATGATAAAGGTAATTAAGTGGTGAAGTGGTAGTCATTGATTTGTCACTGAGTGGGGAAAAAGAGAGCTGAATAATTTATAGGAGAAATGTACTGGCTTCAAGGGAATTGTACCTTTAGACTTGTACAGGTCTGAATATGCCCCAGCATTGTGTTGCTACACTACATAGATTTGAGGAAGTTGCATGGGAATTACTAATGACTACATTTGCCAAATATTCTTTTAAATGAAGTTAAGGCATAGCAGTGGGGGAGTTGACTATTAATGTCATATGGTAGGACATTTTAATGTATAGAATTATTATAGTAGGGAACCTGCACAGCTAGAAAAATTGCATAGGAATAAATGAATAATAATCTGATATTTTTATTATATCTGAATAAACAAACAATGGGGAAAATTTTAAATGACTTTTGCAAAGGAAAATTCAAGTTCTTAAATACTTGAATCTTCTCTGCCTGTCAACAGAATAATCCATAATGCCGACCAGCAAAATATTTTTTAAGAAATCTGATGAGGTACTAATACAAGACAGTTTTGAAAAGGAAAGTAAAATTATAAATGAGAAATTAGTTAAGAGAAAACAAAGGATAGAAGAAATTTGTCAGATTTTGGTGATGAGAAGATAAATAGTACAGAGCACTTGGCCTCCAATTAAGACCACTGTTAGATGACTGAGAGTTTAAGTATCAAGCACCTAGTTGAATGTACTATTAAGATATATAAAAATTCAAACAGATAATAATATACATTCCTAGAAATTATAGATTAATTTCTGGTTACTGCTTCCCCAAAAGACATGTAGAAATAGCAAAGATTTGTGGAGGTGTCCCATGAAGAGACTTCTGAGCTTGAAATATTTATATCACAGAGTGTGTAAAGTAGATAATTAAAATCAGACGTTAATTCTATGCACAAACTATTCTTAAATACAAGTTGCATATTTTCTTAGTTATCCCTTTTAAAAGCAGAACAGCTGAATACTTGATGAAATATTTAACAGTGTCAACAAAATTCTTTTTTAAGCAGTGAAACTTACTGCCACTGGGTATCACAGGCAGAAGACTCCTAAGGTTTAAGAGACAAGAAGTGCCCAACAAACTGAAGTTGAGGCAGCTGTGCTCTTGGAAGGAGGGACAGACAGGGACTTCAACAGTTTGGGGGATTTGAAGAGAGAGAATCAAGCTGGTTCGGAAACATAGCAAACACAGCTGTGCAGAGACAATAAAATAGTTCCAAAAATGCAGATGTTTTGGGGGAGATGTCCATGTCTAAGAAGGTGCTACCAGAGTGCTTGAGTTTGGGGTAAATAGAAAAATTTTTTTTCTTATATTGCAGATATTGTTATGTCTGATCAAGTAGCCACAAAACTTTCTGTTTCATTCAGTTAAATACTCCATGGAACAGTTGGCTTGTGACACTTAGCAGAAGAGAAGTTGTTTTTTTTGGACAGTAAATAATTTAATCCTTCAAATTTTTTTAGCAGCCCTGGCTTCAGTGGATCCCTGCAGGAATATACAGTTGGGTTTTTTTCAAATTCAGAGTAAAAGCAAACAAGCTGTCCTCTGATACTGCTATGGTAAAGCGAAATGAAATGCTTTCCATATCCACAAAAGCCAGCAGGCATAACTAGGACTTAACAGACTCTTACAGGGAGTTTCTTTGTTCAGATCAAGATATGAAGCATGTGAGGATGGAGGTAGTTCTTCATTCAGACATGTTTCCTGGAAATCAATAATATTGAGGCTCCTTAGGGTGAAATCACTACACTGCTGCTTGTATAAGGTGGTTTGTTGTATCATTATGTTCCTGTTGCTAGTAAACACAATTAGCAGGTGACACTGGTGTCATACTAGTATTATCATGTATTATCAGGACAAGTCAAAAGTAAGTCTAATAGAAGGAGTGTAAATTTCATACCCACTCCACTTTAATCACTTTTTAATCTAGTACACCGGTGCCATCTTTTGTAAGGACAGTTTTGACACAAAAGCAAAAAAGTCCTTGAAAGTGGAAGTTACGCCATCTTCATTGTCTCTTTAAAAAAAAAGCAGCGAGAAGCTGTTTTCAAAATCATTTATGAAGGATGATAAACCCTGCTCAAACTTACTTGTTGTGAGTAAAAAGTCACAGGCAGGTAGGTGAAATAGTGTGCAGTCTTTGGTCTTTTATTCAGGACTGTCCTGTTAATCAGCTCCATAAACAGGAAGTAACCAGAGTAACGGGTCACCAATAATAATAAGCCAACTGACAGTCACTGTATTAAAATCAGTCAATAGTAATCAGAATTATGATGAAAGGGGGAAAAAATCTATTTTCTCTTATCTCTCATAATTGAGTTTGATCCTTACCATGATGAAATTACATCGGAACACATTGTTTAAGTTGCTTAACCTTTTTGATCCCAGACTGAATCCTGTTTGGTGACCTTACTCTAAAACAGAGTGTTCATGTTAGCAAATACGGAGGTCATCCAGCCCGAAGCGCATTATTTGTGTTTTAACAGTTTAATAACAAGGTGAAGTGGAGCACTCCAGAGGATGGCTATAATAGCTTTATTGCTTTTTCGTTATTAAGACCTCTTAAGATAATTGTTTTCAAAATTATAATACGAGCTTTTAAGAACTTCCAGTCTGAGCACTGATTTATGCTGTCCGTGATTCCATTTCTGCTCTGTTTCACACTGTGTTAATTTTCATTAAGTTCATTATGTTTGAGACCTCTGAAGGGATTTATTTAAAATTCATCTCTTGATTAGACACATACTGTATACTTTTACTGCTGTAACAATACCTCTTTTTTTTCCCAAAGATAACAAGATCTGAGTTATGGCAGTAATGCTATTCCTCAGAGTGCCTATATCAAGTCTCTTAGCGATATTAATATGTTGCTGTAATTATTTTTTGATGCATGTAAAACATATAGGATTTGATGAGAAAATATACGTTTAACATAAGTGGGTTAGTGAAATAAATCCCAGCCACACATTTCATATTGCATGTTTCTTTTAGGTACAATAAAAGATTAGATAAACTTCAAAACAGGAATTTAATATAGTTTTAAAGGATTTAGTAAAGTCAGTTCATCAGAATAACACATGTAGATGTTTAATTTACAAAACAGCAGTTTGCAGACTGGAATAAAGCTTCTCCTTAAGCCATTAAATTTCTGTTTGACTTTAATAGTCTTTAAAATAAAAGGCAGCTACACAATAGATATTTCTTACTTGATAATATGAGTGTGTCATTATTATTATTACCTACTGGTAAAATGTATATTGGATTCATTATCAATAACTGTGGTTTATGTTTTATGTATGTAGATGTAAAACATATCTGATGGAACGAAAATCTAACAACCGGGACACATTTTCAATGTTACGGGCTATAATAGTTTCTCTCCTAGGATTAGGAATTAGCAAAATTAATGCAATGTTTTGTGTGCGGATAAAATATAGCTTAATTTTAGACAAAGGAGGGAAAAAAGAAGATGGATAGAGTGAGCTATATTTTTTCAGAGTCTTAAAAGTGCATGTTTTATTCTCAGGCTAAAGCTGAATTCTAGTTACAGTTTCTGTATTTTAGCCTCAGCTTCTCTCATGGTTTTTTGATGTGCTGCTTGACACTTCATTGATCGTGAGCAGGAGAGGCCTTGTAAATGCACATGCCCTTCATGTCCAGAAGACCACATCTCCGAGCTCAGTTATCCCCTTTCAGCAACTTGTTCTCACCTTTAGAAGAGTGATATAGTGTTATCACAAACTTCTTTGCATGAAGCTTCTCAATGTGTTTGATAATTCAAGAGATTTAAAATCATTTAAAGAAATATTAAAAAAAATTAATTAGCTTTGAAATATTTAATTAAAGACCTTGTGAGTCTCCTGGTATGACTGTTACTGATTACTTCTTCCCTACTTCCATGTTCACTCTAAAGGTTTTTTTGTCATAAATGAAAGTTCTAGAAACTTCTGGTGGGTAACCCAGATGCATTTGTTGTAATACTCAGAGTAAAATACTGTTGCTGTCTAAGCTGCCTTGCTCAATGTTTGGTAGAGTCATGTATGTTTTTCTTGGTTTTTGTTTTGGTGTCTTTAACAAACATACATATGAAATACACACAAAAAGAGAGTGAAACTCCGTGGGTTAGTTTTTACTGAAAAACTGACACATTCACAAATTCTTCTAAACTACTGAAGTATCTATTCTGTTCTGTGAGGCTTCTACATCTGTTGTGCAATCCATTCTGACTTTTTTTTAATTTTAATTCTAAGATAAAAGGCTTTCTTTTGTAGAACTTATTCACAAAGATAACCGAAGCTTAAGATAGATATTGAAGAACTGGATCTCATAGTTGCCTCTTTTTTCATCTTGCACAGTGAAGTGGCTTCTTCCATATCATGAAAATCACAAGTCAGACATAGCTTGAAGCCGGTTACAATATTTTGTTTGGTTTGTTGAGTTAAGGACTCTGTGTACCACTTAGGATGTGCAAATACTACTAAAGTGCATTCCTTTTCACTTTACTCTGGGGCAGATTCTTTTCTGGCAGATCTGAATTACTCTTCAGGCACTAAACTTCCTAATGAAGATTAATCTGAACAGTCAAGATTCTTCCCTCTTTACTTCTCCAGATGTCAGGACACCCTACAAATACCTACAGCAGGTTGTCCTAAACAAAAATTGTTCCAAAGTTAATGTAAGTGTATTTTCGGTAGTAGCAGTTTCCCTGATCTGTGCTGCATGATAACTAAAACAAGTAGTCCAAGACTACAACCTCAATGCTCATTTTTGGTAGGTACCTACTAGCTGCTCTCTGGTAGCTGTTTTCTTGGATCTGTGCTGCTTCTCAGAGAATTTCACATATTCTCTTGGGGTGCCATGACTTTTTTTTTTTTTTTAATGGAAAGTTCTGTAATTCATAATTAAGCAGACTTTTTTAAAAGTACTTTTCACATAGACATGTTTAACACTGCATACTTTTAGTCGAAAAGCTGATACACTTTCAGCGACTCAGCTGCAACAGTATACCTTTGGTTTATTGCACTATTAACTAGTAAGATACTGATGAAGTACATGTTTATTGAAAAATTAGTCTGAGATGAGACTTTAATGGTCAAAATGAGAAGCTGAAGAACAGCTGTTTCAGGCCGCTCTTCCATAATTGCAAGCAACATGCACCGCCTAGAGAGCACCTGAGGGCTCTGGCTGGGATGATGCTCTCACTTGGTAAAGTAACTTCACCACAGCTTTCTCCTTTCAGTGAGAGTAGACTCAGTGGTAGTGCATCCTCATTCACCCACCTGCTGCATTGGACAGTTCACTGACAGAAGCAAATGAGAGCTATGAAATGATTTTAAATACTGAAACTAAACTTGATCCTCCTTTGTTACTGAGAGACTCTGGATCCAAATCTGACATTTGCGGCTTGGCTACAAAATAAGAGATTGTCGAAAGACAAAATGCAGAGATGTTGGAGTGATAATATCTGTGTTCATTGGCTGAACACATAGTAGCAGTTCTTTCTGTGAATTTCTAACTGGAGTTGTAGTTGTGACTCTGACACTCTGAAATAACTTATTCTTCATGATACTAAAAACAAAAACAAACTTTAAAATTAATTTCATGACTAGAAACATGCCTTACATTGGTTAATAAAGAGTGATGATTTTTAAAACTTTCCCTTTGTCAAAAGTACTTGTCGTTGTGAGACGTCTTTTTTTTTCACCTGTACAGTAAGTGAAGCTTCTGAAAACTGGCCTGCTACCAGAAATGCTCTCTGGCTCTGCTTGATCGCTACAGATCTCTGCAACTGTCTTCACTGCAGGATTTGTTTGGGGTTTTTAAGTAGCAGAGGTGAAACCAAAATTGACTTTCTGAGCGTTGGAGATTGTCCCTCCCCTATCTCACCCTCAATTCGTTTTTGGATAAAACCATCTGTTTTAGGAGCAGATTGAGAACTATAGTCCATACAAAGGGGCATTGGACTTGCACAGTAGCTTCTATACCAAGAGATTAGGAGAGTGCATATGTCACGGAAAATACAGTAAAGAATAGGGTTATTCTTTTTTTTCATTAGTGGATGTATTTCAGTAAAGACCACACAGAGAGACTGTAATAGGTTGCAGATGGCAAACAGAAAAGTATATAATTCTAGCACAGTGAAAGTTATATTTATTTTTTTCAAGTTGGCTTTATGTAGCTGCAAACTTGATAAACTCAGTCCTTTGGCAATTTTAAATTAAATTGCTTTTGAATTACTTTTTTCATCTATTTTACCTGTTTGTGTTTTTTGGCTCATGTGAGACGCTTCCCGGGTATTCTCCTATCCGGAACTGTCAGGGAAAGGTGTACTCTTATTTGCTGCAGTCTAAGACCCTTAGTTAAATCGTAACACTAATTAAATCTTATCCCAGTGGGAGAAATATTGCACTGGCTGGTTAAACCAAAGTTGTAGCTGCTTTGTTCCACAGGAATGCTGCACAGTAGCCAGTGGAGTAGCAAGAATTGCAGTCTTAGTGTTTGTTCTCAAATGAAGATAAAATATGTGATACTCGTTCTACCTCCAAAGAAGGTGTTTACCTGTGTTCTATTCTGCTCTGTCTGTGATCAGGAGTGTGACTTTTAGGAAAAAAAAAAAGAAAAAACACACCACTACGTTATTCAGATATGTGTTACACAACACAAATTCAAAGATTCCTTTGAAATATGTTGTCATTGCAGGTTAGAGCTAGGTTGGAAGAACAGCCAATTTCTTCCTTCTCCATCATGTCCAAAATTATTTCGTATTACAAATCTTGAAGTCTGAAGTCTTGAATTTACACTTGAGACCTTTAGAATTGGAGGAAATGAAAGGGAGCTTTAAACTTGATGGGTTTTTTTTATATTTTTAACTTGATATATCTGGAGATTTATCTCTCAGTTCATGTCCATTCTCATTGCTGAGTCTACACTTTGTATTTCACTCTGTATTTCACATTTTATGGAGCAAGTAGAATATTAAAATTAGTAGCAAAATCCATTGTCTGACTTCTTCTCTGAGGAATGTCAGCATGCAGGCATGTGAAATTATTTGATTTTAAACTTATCAGCTGTGTGAGGGCTTTATCACTTAGGTTAGCAGACATTCTCTTTGCCTTTGCTCGTTTTATGTTCTCTCCTTCTTAACTGTGATGTTTTGTTTCCTTCTCAAACAGATGGGTTATACCATAGTGTACTTACGTGTCCTTCTCTCATGCTCTGCTGTGCACTCTATATAAATGACTTTGGTATATAGACAGAGTTTTTCTGTTTCTACCTTGTATTTGGAGATCCGTGGCAGAAAGGATGCCTGATAAAAAGTTTAGGCTGTGGTTAGTCACGTTATCAGAACAGGTAAACTAACCTTAAAAAGTGTAAATGAACTCATGGACATCGGCATGGGGATTAGATTGCACTGGTATTATTCTGTAGAACATGAATGGTTGTTGTAATTACTTTTCGATTCAATTTGTATGAGATTTTTGACTTTCCATCCTGAAAGCCCGCTGAAGCATGTCGTATACACAAAGTTGTTGACCATCCTGTTATGGTGCTCTTACACTCTTTTTATGGGACATTGCATTGTGTATCACTTGTTAATTATTTATTGACTCAGAAAGAGAGAGGAGAGAGGGGTGGATTTTAGAACCCAGCATTTAGCACACGCTTGCAGGAGGTAAGACCTAGTCTGAACTGGGCTGAGAAGGGAGTCAGTCTGAAGTCTTCAAATAAATTAACTGAATTGATGGTGTGTGGAGCAGATAAGAAAGTAGGAGGAGAGGGTCAGCATGTTTGCTTTTCACTTTCAAAATATACTGGGTTTGTCTTACTCTGTGATACAGAATATCTAATATCTCTCTCACTCTTTTAGTCTCTTTTTCTCGCACATAAACAGAGGTGCTTGCCCATATGTATACAAAAATGACGGGAAGAAAGTTTCTGAAATGATTAAACAATTGACTCTTCCTAGCCAGATGACTATCGTAAAGTGAATGAGTCTCATTTTACCCACAGATTCCATGTCGGACATAGAAACATTCCCCATGAAACACTGTTGGAACAAAAATGTTTCCTTTAAAGCTTTTTTTCATCAAATATCACTCTCAAGTGAAATATTTCATTAAAATCTTTAAATCAGTTACATTCAGTGTATTTTTGAATGTTCATTTAAACTTTCAGTTTTGTATCACCACCTATTATTACTAGCTGTGTCTTCCTTATAAGAAGAGTGTGTTGACTTGAAATGTACTTAAAGACTGTGTTTTCCCTTATGAGAGAGTAGAAGGCATTTCTCTGGGGTGAGAACATTTGAAAATGAATAGTAGAGGCATTACTTTGTGAAAGTTATCAGCTAGGAGTAGGTAGAATTTATCAATAAGTTAATTTCCTCATATACTAATTTCCTCTAAAAAGGTCATTCCACAGCCGGATCCACTCAAATGAGAGCACTTCACTCTGAGCTCTGTGAATTTCATTGTTCCAAAAGAGGGCAATGAAGATAAAGGCTTTGGTTCCCTTGTTGTTATATAATCTCTAGAAAGATTTATTCTGTCTGCTTTGTCTACTTCTACTAATTTTGCTCTACTTTTGTGTGCAACCAAATATGTGTGTACTTTAAGTCTACTCTGAAGGACTGAAAGTCCTGACCTGGGCTATCTATGCTGAATCTTGCACTTGTGAGCATGAGTATCTCGCTTTTGGTGATCACAACGTATCTTTAAAAAGGGTTGAACATCTACAAAGAAAACATGGAGCTGGATTAATCTATAGACAAGGTGTGTTCTAGACACTTTCTTCACTTGATTTGTGTTACTCACCCTCATATACTTGCAAACTTACACAGAGAAGGGACAATCCGATAAGAAATCGGTGAGAAAGCAGATATTTCTTCGCTGAGTTCTGGTTAGAGGGGTGAAAATCGCTCAGTGGTTTGTGCAGAAACACAGATGGTGTCATGCTCTTCTGCAAAGCAATCTCTTCACCAGGCAGACTGAATTAGTAACATTATCCAGGCTGTATAATAAAGAAACTTTGAGTTAGCAACAAAAGGAAATTAAATATTTAAGTTCATTGTGTTTCCATCCTTCAAACAGTGTAAGTTTTAGAAGGCTTACTTGCAAATTCTTGGTATGGTCCCATGGGATTACAGCGCTTAGGGTGTTCTACAAGAGCATGTCTTCCAGTTCAGTTTAATCCAGAAGAAACCTGGCACACATGCTGTAAGAATACTCACAACAACTTGGGTCCAATTTGCTAGGGCTAGATATACTGAAGCTGAGATTTGCTTCCAAATTGATTTTTTGAACTGAAGTAAAATGGTAGTGTAGATCCACCTGTGATGTTCCAAACTGGCTTGCACCGAATGGCAACAAAACCATTCCTACCCTGTAATACCTTGAGTTGCTGTAGAAGGTAAGAAATAAATAGCTAATGTTACTACTGTTGCACATGAACAGTAGCACCTCAGAGTATCTCTACATGAAAGCTTATTTTATTATCACTTAAGGAAGTCATTACCCTTTTATGAGTGCTTACATGCTGCTTTTCAAATATGTCACCACAGTTACATTATAAAAGCAGCATTATTTTTGCCAGTGGGATCTTATGAAGCAAGAAAGTAGTTTGAAAGTAATGTTAAAAAGTGCCTTTGCATTTTTTCACTGTGGAGTAGTAGAATTGATAATGTTTTCCCACACTAAAGTTAGATCTTTTTAATAAAACTTTCTTTTATAAAAACCATATACCATCTGTAAATCATCAAAATACAGTATGTATAAAAAATAGGTTGGTTTAATTGTACAGACAAGGAAGTTGCAGATCATCTTTATTAGATCAGTATTTAATATGAACTCATGTAAAACATACTTTTCATACTACTTGTGTTTTCTTTTGCTGCTTAATCTAGGTCATCTTGTTGGAGGTATCTCCAACATCTCTATCAAATTAAATCACTTTAGTCTAACGCCTGGTTTTAGCAGTAAAAAATAGACAGTAAGGTTTCATCTGTAAACATAAGAAGAAACAGAAGAATCCAGAGGCCTCAATGGGATGCACTCACGAGAGCTGAAGGAGCTGGCAGATGTCATTGCTGAGTCAGTCTTCATCAACCTTGAAAACTCATGAAGAACAGGAGATGTGTCTGAGGACTGGAGGAAAGTCAGCGTCACCCCAGTCTTCAAAAAGGGCAAGACAGAGCACCCAGAGAGCTACAGGCCGGTCAGCCTCACCTCAGTCCTTGGAAAGATGATGGAACAGCTCATTCTGGATGTCACCTCTGAGATACTGGAGGAAAAGAAGGTTATCAGGAGTAGTCAACATGGATTCGCCAAGTGGAAATAATGCTTGACCAATCTGATGGCCTTCTATGATGGCATGACCAGCTAGGTAGACGTGGGGAGAGCAGAGGATGATGTTTACCTTTGCTTCAGCAAGGCTTTGGACACTGTCTCCCATAATATCCTCACAGGTAAGCTCAGGAAGTGCAAGCTACATGAGTGGTCAGTGAGGTGGATTGAGAACTGGCTGAATGGCAGAGCTCAGAGGGTTGTCATCAGTGGCACAGCAACTAGCTGGAGGCCTGTAGCTATCAGACTTCAACAGGGCTCAGTACTGGGCCCAGACTTGTTCAACTTCTTCATCAATGACCTGGATGAAGGGACGAAGTGTACCCTCAGCAAGTTTGCTGACGACACAAAACTGGGAGGGGTGGCTGATGTACCAGAAGGCTGTGCTGCCATCCAGAGAGACCTGGACAGGCTGCAGAGTTGGGCGCAGAGGAACCTTACGAAGTTCAACATCGGCAAGTGCAGGGTCCTGCACCTGGGGAGGAACAACCCCATGCATCAGTACAGGCTTGGGGTGGACCTGCTGGAAAGCAGCTCTGCGGAGAGGAACCTGGGTGTGCTGGTGGATGACAAATTGACCATGAGCCAACAGTGTGCGCTGGCTGCCAAGAAGGCCAATGGGATCCTGGGGTGCATTAGGAGGAGTGTGGCCAGCAGGGCGAGGGAGGTTCTCCTCCTCCTCTACTCTGCCCTAACGAGGTCCCGTCTGGAGTACTCTGTCCAGTTCTGAGCTCCTCAGTTCAAGAAAGATGAAGAGCTACTGGAGAGAGTCCAGAGGAGGGCTACGAGGATGATGAGGGGACTGGAGCATCTCTCCTACGAGGAGAGGCTGAGAAAGCTGAGCTTGCTCAGCCTGGAGAAGAAAAGGCTGAGAGGGCACCTTAGAAATACCTCTAAATATCTGCAGGGTGGGGGTCAGGAGGATGGGGCCAAATTCTTTTCAGTGGTGCCCAGTGACAGGACAAGGGGCAAAGGGCACAAACTGAAGCAGAGAAAGTTCCAGCTGAACACGAGGAAGAATTTCTTCCCTCTGAGGGTGACGGAGCCCTGGCCCAGGCTGCCCAGGGAATTTGTGGAGTCTCCTTCTCTGGAGATGTTCAGACCCTGCCTGGATAAGTTCCTGTGCAGCCTGCTCCTGCAAGGAGCTTTTCTTCACTTCTTTGAAAATATTCTTATTCAGAGCTCAAAGTAGCCCTGAAAAAAACATGTTTAACAGTCCTGTAATGACATTCCTTTGCATCTTAACAGAAAAAATAATTTGTTTATTAACACTGAACTCCATGCTGCAGTAGTACCACTCGTGTCAGTTCTGCATGTGAAAACTTGGATGTGGCTACTCAGAGATGCTAGCTCTAAAAATGGGTTAGATTCAGTCAGCAAGTGTTTGATAACCTGAAAGCAATGATGATACAGAAATTTTTCAAAGTGAAAGTGGGTATGTTAATCCCATCCTAGATATCCTTAGGGTTGTGTAGCTAATTGCATAGCTTTTTTAGAACACTACTTACTCTTCTAATCAATATCCAATTAGCAATTGCCATAGCAACTGTAAAATATCAGATGTCCTGATATGTAAGGTATGTTAACTTCTAAGACACAGAACACCAGTGGAAAATACAAAGACTTCAGAGAAAAATTTTTAACTTTTCCCTTAGTGTTTAAGGGGAAGGAATTGATATATCTGTTCAGTGCTCAACTTCAGGAAATAAAATAGGTCTGCTTCATTTTGTATTCCTATTCCATCCCTGGTACGATGATCAAAAACCCCTTTTTTATTTATTTGGGTTTTTTTACATCCACAAATGAACAAATACACAGAATAAAGTCACAGCTCAGGAAAGAAAAACGTTGACCTGACGAACTGCAGGTAATGATGGAGCATGACTGCTTACTACCCATGCTCACACAAATAAAGTCATTTGCCTTTTCTGAGCACAAACATGCTTGAACAGCATAGTCACCTTCTACTATTGGCTAAGTGTGAGAGAACAGACCAGTGGAAATTTTTATTCCCCAAGAGGGCAGTAAAACTTTGAAGGAGGTTACCCCAGAAGTTTTTTGCTTCCCTATCCTTGGAGGTATTCACAACGCAGCTGGGTCAAGCCATGCTAACCCAACCCAGGATTGGTGCTAGTTCTAGTTTTAGTGGCAGATTGGAGCCTCCTGATGTGAATTTCAACCAGTATTTATTCAATATTCTGAATCTTCTAAAGCAATGTAAGTGTTGCTTTCTTTAATTAGAAGAAAAATTTTAAGTCTTTGTAACAAAAAAAGGAGTGGTCTGTGAGTAAAAAAGGAGATGTCCTAGTGAGGGCATTTGCAAAAGCTATATGATTCCCTCTCCTTGTGCTACACAGCCCGGCTCAGTGCTGCCATTTGAGCACGTCATTGTTTCAGTCTGGCTACTTTTCTGAAGCCCTGGCTTTACACAGTTCTTTTAAATTATTAATCTACTTTAGTAATTTCTGAAGAAAGTTTCATCTGCCTGCTAAGTCTGTTTTGTTGCTTTTTATAGAATCAGAATATGCTTGTATAAAATGTCCATGGAAAACTACTCTTTCACATTTTTTTTCCGTATTTCTCAGGCAAGTATCAGCCCTGTGAAGAACCCCAAAATGCGTAGTTGCATGTTATAGCGCCAAGAAATATATGTCTTAGAAATTTTTAAACACATATCTTCTCATGCTCAAATTTTTCAGTCTCAGTAACTATTTCCCTTCAGGGATTCTCCTCTTTCATCTGTTATAAATCATGAAATAAATATCTTTTGTTGTCATGTTAACTAAATAGTCATGGATGTATCACCAAGCTGCACATGATTTATTGAAATGGGTAGTCTTGATGTCGGGTACTTTTTAAACACTTTTTTTTGAGTGCCAATCAGCTTGTTTAGCTATTTCTAAAAATATTTTGAAACCTCAGTATTAATCAACACCTAAGCAAATTTTAAAGAAAACTTACAAACAGATAGAAAGAACATAGCACAGCTTATGAAAGGAACATTGGTCTGAGATTTTGGTTATGAGGCTTCTCTTGGTGGGGTCCTGTGTAGAGTACAGCAAGATGTGTGCTACCTTCTCATTTCTACCTGAAGCTTAACCCTTTCAACAAGATTTACCTCTTTTACCCAACAGATCTGTGCATTGTATGATGTGATTTTTAACTTGCTTGGTAATCTGAATCTCTCCTCATTCAAAATTAAAAACGCCCAGAAGAAATGTTTTAGACCTGTCTTTGTAGGGTTTTCTAAGAGCCAATACAAAATAGCAAGTTTTCTTCTTTTTTAATGAAACATGCACACTCTTTATTTGTATAGCTGATAAAAATTGGAAAGGGCATCTACTGTTTCTTCTCCTCCTACAAGTATTTTACACTAATCTTGAGACTATAGAAGATAATTAATATTAGTACAGATTAAAAATTAGCTGAACACAGAAGGTAATTTCTATTTGGATTTTCATTAAGTAAAAAAATCATGTTAGAAAATGAGGTAACTTCAGCTGGGAAAAAAAAATCAGCTTTGGCTGATCTTTGTAACCGTTAGGGCGCAGAGATCAAAAATGCCTGGATGAAGGGAAGAGTTACAGGCTAGTGACATGGAGGACTTAAGCAGAGCTGCTTGTGCTGACTTTTGCAGTGACTGAGTCGGGATTGTGTCTAAAATATTAATTGTTTCTGAGCAGTTCTTGTATCTACGTGAGTCAAGTTGTCAGGGATAAATATCAATACCTGAGAGATGTTAAACTAATTTTCAAGTGCTGTCCACATTTGCCTTGCTCTATTATTTTTTTATACCCTACTTGTTTAGACTACTGTTAGTTAGTATAGTGATGCTAAAATGTTGCTTTTTTAAAAAGTTTTTTTTTTTAATTCCTATGCAGTATGTCTGCTCATCTTATTTTGGTCTGTAATTTGGATCTCTCTCACTGAAGTTTCTATTCTTTCCACTTTTCCATTCCCCTTTTTGTTTTCCATTTCTGGGCAAACTTGACATTTTGAATTTTAGGAGAATGAGTATCCCCTAATGTAATAAAATATGTTTTCTTATGCACTCTTATATATTATTTATTAATTTTGACAACAGCTATTGAGAAATATAAAGATGTAACTATGAGTTTTTGTAAACCTGATGTGGACTTCCAGACAGTAGATAATTTTACAGACTGATAACAATCAGAAAATTTCATATCTTAAAATATATTTCACCGGTTTACGATTAAAAAAACTACTGTGTATTTGTCCGAAATTCAGTAGGCAATAATAAATATCCTGTGTATTTCCCATCAGAATCCACATTCTTTCAGGTGTGCAGAATTTTCCATTTCAGATTTGTTATAATACATCTCTAAATTAGGAATTTTGATGATCTATTAACCTTGGCTAGTTCAGCTTTCTGGGGTTTTATTTTTTTGTTGGTTTTCTTTCTTTTAAAATTATTTTTAATTGTGATGTTCTGGATTTTTTGTTCTATGCACTTTACAGCAAAGATTCTTGGTAAGGTATTATTCAAGTCTTCTGAGCTGTGAAGTCTTCTAAATTTTGACTTTAAACTACTAGAGCCAAGAGAATTCCTGCTAGCAAGATCCTGCCTCTTTGTTCTTTTAGTTATGAAAGTCTGTGTCAAATTTCTATTTTCTCAGGTATTACCATTCATACTTTTTACTGAGGTTGTTGTTCTAGAATCAGTGAATTTTCTTTACTTAAGTAAACTGAAGATTTTTCTGTTTAAGAACCTATTAGTCCTTTTCTTTTTTCAGCTCTTTTCTATATATGGGAAAGTTATTCTCACCCACTTCTACTTCTGCAAGCCTGATATTCTCAAACTCAAGTTTGTGAAGACCCACACTTTTACCTAAATACCACCTAAACTGTTTTTTTGGCAGAGAATGTTGAGATTCAATGTAGATCTTGAGATGCAAACCCTTCATTTTCTTCAGTCTGAAGCAATTAAAAAAGATTCTCTGGAGGCAGAATCTGTTGAAGATGAATTATAAAGCTCTAAGAGATCCTGAAAAGCTGATAGTTCATTCTCCTGTGCCACAGGTATGTCATTTCTGACAAATACTTGTCTAACTCATCTTTAAAGGCTCCTAATAATAATAATAAAAAAAATCTGTAATGGCTTCTAATAATGAAAAGAAAAAACAGTCTCTGTCTGTCCCACTGGTTCACTATCTTTGCATTAGTAGGTTTGTCATAGATACATAGAATAGTTGGGGTTGGAAATGAGTTGTCCCAATGTCTAAATTTAATTCTCTCTCTTTGTCTCATACATGACTCCCTGTCTTTTTATAACAGGTTCCTAAATATTTGAAGGGTATTATAATCTTTCCCCTCCACTTCTATAAGTCTTTTTTTAGGACTGTTCAAACATGTGTTAGGTAGAACTTTGATCTTTCTCATTATTATCCTCTGGACTCCTTGTGCTCAGTCATACCCCCCTCACTGAATGATGGCATCTCAAACCACAGAGAGCAATCTGATCGATGCCCACAACAGCTGAAATTTATTTTACATCTTGTAACGTACTGTCTGCTTCATGCATCCCAAAACAGTGTTTGCCGTTTTCAGAAGAGCAGGACATAGATTCATAGCTATCTCATGATCAGCTAAAACCTCTAGATTCTTTTCTATAGCTCTTAAGTGTGTTTTTCCTCTCTGTAACCTATTCATTCTGCTTAATTTAACACCTTGCACTTGTCCTTCCTGAGTAGTTCCATGTTTGTTTTCCCCAGATGAGACTTCAGCTTGTCAAGATTATTTTGAATTCTGATTTTTTTAGAATAAATGTAGCTACCAAATTCTCAGTTTGCTGTAATCTGCAAATACAGTAAACAGACGACTTCTTCCTTTATTTATGTCATTAATGAAACTACTGGGCCTGTGTGAACATCATGAGGTTAAACAAAGCCAAGTGCCGGGTCCTGCACATGGGTCAGGGCAACTCCCAGTGTCAACACAGGCTGGGGGATGGAGGGACAGATAGCAGCCCTAACGAGAAGGACTTGGGGGTACTGAAGGATGAAAAGCTTGACATGAACAAGCCGTGCGCGCTGGCAGCCCAGAAGGCCAGCCGTACCCTAGGCTGCATCCCCAGCAGCATGGCCAGCAGGGCAAGGGACGGTGTCCTGGGTTCAGCCAGGACAGGGTTAGTTTTCACCAGAAGCCAGGAGGGTACAGATCCGGGCGGGCTGACCCAACCTGGCCAAACAGAACAGGGTATTCTATACCGTGTGCCGCCATGCTGGGGTCCGGTGGGGAGCTGAGTGACGAGAAGAGAGTTGCAGCTCCGGAGCGTGCAGAGCAGCAGGTGGTGAGAGTGACTCTGTGCATGTCACTGCTCGTTTTGTATATTCTCCTTATCTGTATTTTTGTGTTTACCTTCCCTTTGTCTGCTGTTCTGTTAAACTGCCTTTATCCCAACCCATGAGGTTTTTGCCTTTTTTTCTTTCCATTCTCCTCACCACCACCCCCGTAGGGGGAGGGTCGATAGAGCTACCGCGTGGCCCTTTTGTTGCTGGCCATGGCCAAACTGCATCAGAGGGGATTCTGCCCCTCTGCCCCACTCTGCTGAGACCCCCCTGGGAGTCCTGCGTCCAGCTCTGGAGCCCTCAGCACAGGGCAGAGCTGGAGCTGTGGGAGCGGGGCCGGAGGAGGCCCCAGCAATGACACGAGGGCTGGAACCCCTCTGCTGGGAGGAGAGGCTGGGAGAGCTGGGACTGCTCAGCCTGGGGAAGGGAAGGCTGTGGGGTGACCTCAGAGCAGCTGCCAGAAAGATGGGGACAAACTTTCTAACAGGTCCTGTGGTGACAGGTCAAGGAACAATGGTTTTAAACTAAGAGATGGTAGATTTAGGCTAGGTATAAGGAAGAAAATCATTACAATAAGGGTGGTGAAACCCTGGCACAGGTTGCCCAGAGAGGTGGTTGATGTCCGATCCCTGGAAGCATTGAAGGCCAGGTTGGACAGGTCTCTGAGCAACCTGATCCAGTTGAAGATGTCACTTCTCACTGCAGGGGGTTGGGCTAGATGGCCTCTAAAGATCCCTTCCAACCCAAATCATTCTATGATTCCGTTGTACACCTATCTACAGTATTTGAACCCTGCAGCCCTTCTCTGGGTGAAATGGTTAATGTGTCACGTGTTTTCATTGCCCTTTATTTTCACTGCAAATTTATTATTTGCCCTTTTCTTCATGAGGGGAAGTTGTGTGTATGTCACATTGTTTTCTTTGGGTAGGATTTGCTGCTTTAATACCATGGACATTTTACTCTGTTTATATTAATGAGAATAAGGGCAAAAAAGATGTGGAAGCTTTCTGAATTTTTTGTTTTCTGTGACCATGCACTTTCTGTAGTCTGAACTGAGTCCAAAAGAGTGCCTGTTACTTTGCTTCGCTCTGGTGGTAAGCATCCACTTTATGTCAGAAAACTGGCCTTTGTTCTGAAACATTAGGTAACCTGGTCCCAGAAAAATAAACACTTTGAATAGGAGTACATGTCACAAGACTGGTTTCCTTAGCTCATGGAACGTCTTCTACTGAGTTCTCTAATCTCTGGATCAAGTGACATTTCCTACTGGCATCTACTGTGGAAAAAGAGTGAGCAGAATCCTAGTGGCAGAGATACAATTTGCCATCACTAGCTTTAGCATGACCAGTTCCAGCAGGAATTTGCATCGTTCTGTTATACATATCTGAACCATTGCCACCTCTGTGAGGAGGGCAATATCTTGTGGCTGAAAATGTCAAGTGTTACAGAGAGGTCTGGAAACATGAGAATGGATGTCTGCCCTCTATCTATCAGCTGTAGGTGGCCATCCATCAGTGTCAGTGATGCCGTTTTCACCCTGTGTCCTGTCCTTATTACAGATACCTAACTGCTCTTGAACAGATTTAAGTGAAAAAAATGAGACTTCACAAAGTATAGTCTTAGCCTTATATCAGACAGATATTTAGAAGAACTGTCCTACACCTGACCAACACATTTATTTGGGACGTTGATTTCGTGCATGTGTGTATTTATGTTCTTCTGTTTTATTGCAGTAACATAGTAGAAGATGGAAGAACGTATTTTCTAATGATCTGACTACCAACACAGCTATTCCAACACTTTATCACTATAATAATATAATCTTGCAAACATTTAACCGGAGCAAACACTTCCGAATTTGGAATTTCGAATTTGTGTATTTTTGCTAACATTGCCAGTGTTACTAATGTACTCATTGTGAAGTATAAATGACTAAATGATTAGCGCTTCTTTGCACTGAAGCATCTAAAGAAGAGAGAAAGAAGGCTGATAAAATGCTAACCAAGGAAGATAATTGTCACAACCCACCTGCTTTAGGAGCATTTATCCTTACTGCAGTTTGTGGATCTGTATCCCTAAGGGTTTGTCTGCACAGAGTAGCTCAATGCAGTGCAGAAATACTGGGGTTTCGCTGAAAAACCTTATTCTTCCATGTGACATAACTTAGGGCAGGGCAAAAATGTGTCTTTGGAGTGATATAAGTGCAGCATATTCAATGGCATTGCATTTGGATTGAGGGGACGCATGGTGTCATCCTGATGCGACAGTTGACTTTTTCAGTTCTAAGACTGACTGGTTTATCTGCACTAATCTGCATTAACATAGACTTCTAAAAGACCTCTTCCTTATTTAATTGTTTGTTTGGAAGATCTGAAACTCTTAAACAATAAGAATTATTTTCTCCTTCAGGAGACTAAAGGAATGACACTTACCCCGTTTGCTGACAAATGGAATAAATGAGTTCATACTGGGCTTCTATGACTGAACTGCTGACCCGAGTTAATTCATTTAAAGCTAACTTTGTCATCTCATATCTGCAAAGTAGATATACTGTCAGGAGACCTGTGAAGTTACTGAAATAAGAACCATGATGGAAAAAGGCCCTGGGTCACCTGATCATTGAGTCACCAAAGCAGGGAGAAGACAGCTGTTGAGAAATGTACTTCCCAAAGGTAGAGTGCATCTAAGAGCTTGAAGCTGTAGAGAGTCCGCAAAGTGTCAGAAGTGGATGAAAGACATGCAGTCCATACATCTCAGTTTCTAAAAGGTACTGAATAGAGAACATTGGAGTTCTGTATTAACGATCAAGAGCAAAATCATGATGCAGACACTGACAAGTATTCATCATCCTTGAAACATGTTATACTGTAAGGCATTGAAATATTGAAGTGCCAGCAAATCTCTATTTAGTGTAGCCTGACTAATATATTTAGCTATATGTGTATTATGAAAAAATTTGGAATTTACTGTGCCCAATGTGCATTGATATGATGTGGGAGGAAGTTTCACATTGCTACATTTTTCTGCTATGCTATTCTTTTAAAAGTCCTCCAATTACAATCAAGTACAAAATTTTTCACTGATTTTTAGATAAGAAACCTGAATCATGTTACTAGAATATCCTGGTTAAAAAATATAGATAATAATATTGAAATTTTCTTCTAAAAAGTTGATATTTATATGTTTTTATGCATATACAAAAATACAAAACTTTTTTTAAAATTTCTTTGTGCAATCATGATAAATATTTATTAAGAATTAAGCACATTTCCTTTTATTTTTAGAAGTAAAGAGGTTTCTGGTTTGGGTAAATTTGGCTAATGACTTCCAAAGAAAATCTCACACCAGTTTTTGAATTACTAAACTACTGAATAGAAAGTTAAAACTTTGGTATACATTTAAACTTTGGGGGTTAAATCTTTGGTCCCTCATCTGAGGTTGAAATCCGTGAATTTTGAAAATATATTAAAATGGTAAATTTTTGCAGATTTATCTTAAAAGAGGGATAATTTTGTAGAAACTTAAAATATATGGAGAGGGTCTGATTTAACTCATTAATTTATTTTTTTACTGGTTTGATTCCTTCTTTTCAGAAAAACAAGAAATTTGAATAAGCCTTCCAAGAGCTGAATTTATGACTCCTATAAGCACCAAGTTTCCTACCATAGGCTTTCCAGCTTAGGGTTCAGAACAGATCTTAGGACCTTTCATTCTAAACTCTTCATTCTCGGGTAATTAACTGTCTTATAGATAAAGCAGACTTCAACATCAGAAGTCACCAGCACAGTTTTTCTAGTCATACACTTCCTTCTGCAACATGAGACTTACCTTCTTCTCAATGAAGTGGTAAAGGGTCCTACCATGAAGATCAATAATTGTACACTAAATGCCTGTGTTCTTTCTAGAGAACAATTCTGTTTATGCTTAATCTCCATGCTAGTACACTGTTTTGAAGTGATATAAACTGAGTTTGCATTTTTATATATTTGTCAAAGGCTTTTTAATTCTATGCCCTTTATACACCAGAGGAAAACAATTTTTTTAAGTTACTATTGCTGTTATTCAGAATGCCTAGAATAATTTAAACAAACAACCAACTCATTTCTCGGAAGACTCATTTTGTGGTGGTTGTGGTCAGTCTTATGAAATGAGTTTCGGTTTTCAAATTTGCAGGCTGGAAGCATTTCAGTGTTCTCACCTGCACTGGGAAGTTTGATGTGTGGAGTTGTCTGTAGCAGCTTTGATTCCTACAGGTACACCCTGCTAAATACAAGATTTTTTAGAGCACCTAACACATACTGCCTGTCAAACCTGCATTTTTCATCCTTTCTGTTATTCAGTTTTTTGTAGAAAATCATGCTCTGTGTTTATGATCATAACACACCATTCAAAATATGGTGATTAATTCCCTTGGAGGTAAAGTTACCACCAGCAATTTCATTGTTGATGAAATTTTTTTTGAAGTTAACATATACTTAAACCTTTATATTGTTCAGACAAACTTCACCTTACAACATCCTAAGTTACACTTACAGATTCATGGGTTTCCAGATTTCTTTTGAAGTGTCTCGGTCTGGTGAATGGTTTAGTCTGCAAGGCTTACAGATTCATTTTATAACTGTTCCTGCTCTTCAAGAAATTAGAATAAATTTACATCTATCTAATTTTGAATTCTATCATAGCCAAAGGTACTGTTAGTAATATATAAAAGTTTGGTATTAACTACTTGTAACTTCAGAATTAAATTCTAACTTTCCAAGTGCGAAGTAGTGCTTTGAGTTCCATCTATAAAACTCACAGATCTGACTGGTGTTAGTTTGGGACATGAATTTCGTAAGAAAATGAAATTTCTTTTTCAGTTCAGAGGGATTTTTACCACATGGCATTTGCAAATCATACATAATTAAAACTAAAAGGTGAATATGAAACTGTACTGAAACTACACTTTAAATCTACTCTTCTTCCATGTATTTTGCACTGTAAAGCATAGTAGAAGGTTAAAAATTATATACATATATATAACAATAGAACAATGTACTGCATCCCATTTGTTCGAAATGTATTAGCATTTTAATAGCTAATACTGCACAGATTCCATATATATAATTTATTTGTACTTTTCATAATACTTTTATCTAACACTGTTTTGGCAAGTAGTTTCTGGACAGTAAGATTATTAAGGGACTAATACTTTTAAGACTAGGTAAAAAACACTTGTATTACCATTAACTATGAATTTGTTCTTTGCTAAACTGATAATCCTTTGACACACAGAACTGCTCATATGTATCTAACAGTGAAGTACAATATATTATAGTTCAAATACATCAAATGCTTTTATTTCTGGGGGTAGAAACTAGAAATCCAGAAACAGAGAACTGAAAATGACAATGCCTGAAGTACCCTAAACTAGCTTAAGAGGACTCACTGGCTTAAAATACTACTGAAGTTCAGCCTTAATTGATTAATTTGTCCTGGTATTTTCCACCTTTTGTTGTAACTGTGGCAATATTTCTTCTATGAAAGCTAGTTTTGAAGAGAAGTGAAGTTTCTTGCTTCTTACAAGGGAGATGTTCAGCAAGCCCATCTGTGCAGCAACCTGCCTGTTGAACGTAGCATGCTGAGCTGGCAGTCTCTGGACATTTCTCATCCTTCCTTCTTGGGATGATCAGTTCATAATCAAACTAAAACTCAGATAACCACAGCTACTCAGACAACAGCCACCTGTTGCAAGTCAGCCCCCCATTTCAGATTTACCGAGCTTCAAGGTGGAGTTCACTACAGCAAAATATCCAGCTCGATCCCCCTGAAACCACATTAATAAAATAGTCTAAATTAAGGGCTGCTGGATTGTTAAGCTTGCTTCCTTCTCAAAGTGTGAAGGCCCCCTGTTTTTGCCAATGCTGACTTGAACTACAGAACATTCACTACCCAGGGAGGTCTCTGCTGCTGTTTGCTGCTCAGTTTATATAGCACATGAAATATTCATGTATTTGCAAGCTGAAATACCAAAGTTTCAAATGAGGATTTCATAGTTGTGAGCCCCTGGCTTGCCAAATGATAATCGAAAATTCACAACTATAGCTCGTTTATAAAAAAGCAGCCATGTGGGCACCCTGGTTGTATTGGTTGTTCCTTGTCCAGCCCTCTTCTTGTTCACCATGTTCCATTTTGGACCTGGGGAACCACCTGCCTTTGCAGTAGTACTCATGTCCTGACACAGAGCAATGCCGAGGCTCCCACACCATTCGCTTTAGGCAGACCACAGCCTTTGCAATGAATTACATCTAGGAAGAGTATTCCGCTGGCTGAAATGTTCTTCTATGACCTTTAATGGTCTCTTCCAAACCAAACTATTTCATGATTCCACGACACGTCGCGTTTCTGCTTATAGACCACATACGAAGGCAAAGGCTTTCATTGTAAGGTCACAGATACCTCCTTAATTTGCTATTTTAAGTGCTTCTATGTGTTCAAAAAGTATGTTTAAGTAATGTAATACTGAAGTCCTGAAGGTAAATCTCAAATGCAGCAAGAACGGAAAATCTCTGTAAGGACTCCCGTCTGTAGAGTATGTGGAACAAGACAACACATTAATTTGCAGTGTACAGGTTCATTAAAATGCCTTATATAATGTAATTCATGCTTTCAAAGGTACACATATTTCACAAGGGACAGCTCTTCTCCTTCAAATTCTGTCTCCTTTTTGGCTTAATAGCTTTGTGGAAGGATTAGTAGAAGTGCAGTGCATTACAATTTTTTTTTTTCTGATAGCTTTCTCTTAACTTTTTGTATACTTTAGATATTTATCAAGGATATGGTTGCATCTATATGCTTAAGTACCATTTTAATGAACCACACCAAGGAATTGCAATATATTGACACTGTTGAAGATTATCCTCCTTTTTTTAGTTTCATTTCAGTCAATATAACAAATTTTCTACCAAGACATTCTTGACAGAATCTTTGCACAATTTCAACATCAATAATCTGCCTTTTTCCATTTCTAGATTGCTACATTTATTTTGCCCCAGGCATTTTCATTATACAGCTCTCTGCAGCATCTGCTTCAGGGTCCCCAGTTGGAACCCTTACAGTTGCTTCATAAAAACATTTTCAAAACTAGAAAATGTTCCAGTTGATTACCTAGTGTTTGTGTGTGAACTTGGGCTAGTCCTGAAAATATTACCAGGTATAGAATCACACAGAATCACAGAATCACAGAATCCCAGCATGGCAGGTGTTGGAAGGGACCTCTGTGGGTCACCCAGTCCAACCCCCTGCTGAAACAGGGTCACCTACAGCATGCTCTAGAGGACCACATCCAGGCAGGTCTTGAATATCTCCAGAGAAGGAGACTCCACAACCTCCCTGGGCAGCCTGTTCCAGTGCTCCATCACCCTCAGAGGGAAGAAGTTCTTCCTCATGTGCAGCTGGAACTTCCTCTGCTTCAGTTTGTGCCCGTTGCCCCTTGTCCTGTCGCTGGGCACCACTGAAAAGAGTCTGGCCCCGTCCTCCTGACACCCGCCCTTTAGATATTTGTAAGTATTTATAAGGTCCTCTCGCAGCCTTCTCTTCTTCAGGCTGAACAAGCCCAGTTCCCTCAGCCTCTCTTTGTAGGAGAGATGCTCCAGTCCCCTCACCATCCTTGTAGCCCTCCTCTGGACTCTCTCCAGTAGCTCTTCATCTTTCTTGAACTGGGGAGCCCAGAACTGGACACAGTACTCCAGATGGGGCCTCACTGGGGCAGAGCAGAGGGGA